>Ga0209348_1001121_pt1 | contig 13227 bp, 19 predicted proteins | sample ETNvirenome_2_30_FD_184065 | JGI IMG/M metagenome (GOLD analysis project Ga0209348, IMG submission 184065) | Marine viral communities from the Pacific Ocean - ETNP_2_30 (SPAdes) (version 2) | ecosystem: Environmental > Aquatic > Marine > Oceanic | place: Pacific Ocean | collected 2013-06-22 | reverse complement strand
TTTCCATTTTGTATCGTATGTCATAGATCATTAGAATGGAAAGTAGTTTTTTATTCTGATAATTTTTTAAAAAATGGGTATGAAATAGAACCTATTGATTGGTCAGGTAGTAGGGTTGTAATGATGTATCAACCAATAGGTGATAATAAAAATCCTATTAATATACCTCAAACTATATTTGATAAATGTAAAGAGTTTGTCTTTAGTGACGTTACTGAAGATTTATTATTTATTAGAATAGAAGATCCAGGTTTGGGAATTATTATACCTGACATAGATTATCCTAAAACTAAAAAGGGTGAATTAATAGATGGTGTTATTACTGATAAAGGCATACATCTAGCTAAAGGAGGTAAGTAATTGGATTCATATCCTTACGATTTAAATAGTATAGCTAGTCATACTAAGGATCTAGCTATACAGTTATCTAAATTACTAGGCATCACTGAATATGATGCCTATGAATTTCTAGTAGATAAACTTAGAGATAAAAATAGTTTTGAGGTAAAATTATGAAACTTGATTTATGGGAAGAAAATGACGTTTATGAATTATTAAAAGAAAAAATCATAACGTTAAAAAAACAAATAAAAGAAGAAGAAGAATTAATAGAAATTTATAAACGATATGATACTGGATCTATACAACAAAAATCTAGTAGAAAAAAAGCATATCATCAACACCTAGATAATAAAAATAACTATGAAAAAAAATATTTTAACTTACAAAAACTATTTAGTAAATTTACCAATAGAGATAGATGATTAAATGCCCTAGTTGTGAAAGTACATCAAACCAGGTAACTATTACACGTACTGGTAGAGGTGCTAACGAAGTTAGAACCGATCTAAACTATACCTATAGACGTAGGAAGTGTTTAAGCTGTGGTTTTATGTTTTCTACACGTGAGATAAGCGAAGAAGAATATAAAAAAGATCTACATTATTATCACTTAAATGAATTAGTTAAGTTATCAGTAGAGGAAAATGAAAAATCTAAATAAAGAATTTGAAAAAGCTAGACTTGCAAAAATAAAAGAATTGCAAGGTAAGTTATCTGAACTAACTAGATTATGGGAAGATGAAAGTAATAAGGTAACTGTAAAAGAATATATTGTTCAATTTGATAAAACTAAAAAACAAATTAAAAGGTTACAAAATGGCAAAAACTAAAATTCCTACATTGCAAGATGCAATGATGACGCACTATAAACGTTATAAAAACGGTCAAGAAAGTGCTGAACAGTACCTAAGACTACTAAAACAATGTATAGCTATCTTAGGTAATAAAAAGATTAGTCAGATTACATCTAAGGATGTAACTAAACTAATAGATTATGGTAAAAACGTAGAAAAAAACATAAACGATACTATAAATATGCGAACAAGTTATTTAAAATCTACGCTAAAAACTATGGCAGAAGAGGGTTTTGCTGTAAGTGTTAGTTTTCCTAGAAATTTACCAAAAACAAAAAGAGTAATACCACACTTAAATGATGATGATGTTATACAACTATGGAATAAATGTAAGGATCTAGGTTTTGTAGAACATTTAGATATATTCCAGGTACTTTTAGAACTAGGATGTAGATCAGGTGAATTGTTAGGTGTAAAAAAAAGAGATATAGACTTTAAACATAATCAAATATTGTTTGAAAAACGTAAGTGCAATAATCCTATTGCTGTACCTATGACTGATAAGTGCATGAATATTATTAGTTTGTATGCTGAGTGGAAAGAAGATGATGAATATATATTTCCTTATAACTGGTTTTGGTTAGATAAAGCCTGGACTAAGGTTAGAACTGATCTTAATAGAGCTAGTGATAGCACTTACACAATACATATATTGCGTCATACTGCTATTAAAAGGATGATTATGAAAGGCATACCGATACCTATTGTAAGTAAATGGGTAGGTCATAATAAATTAGAACAAACTATGGCATATGCTCATTTTGCACCTGACGATTTACATAAATACGTAGAGGTGATGAACAAATGAAATTTACTGATAGTCAAAAAGATTTTATTCTTAGTTCCCTTACAACTGAAATAACTAACAAAGAAATATATATAAAGTATTTAACAGATAAAGCTGAAAAAGAAAATAATATTGAAGTTAAAAATGGTTATAGAAAAATAGTTGAATTTGCTGTACAAAAATTAGAAGAATTAGATGACATGATGAGAAAGATAAATGAACTATAAAAAACAAATAGAACTAGAAAATAGTATGGTCGATTTAGGTATAAGTCGATTAAATAAAATAAGGGAAACTAACAAAAAAAAAGGTAAGGAAAGTGAAAATGACTACAGTAGAGGCATAATTTTTTGTGGAATAGAAAAGGTAACAAAAAAATTAAAAACGTTTATACATTATGCAACGTCAGGTAAAGCTGGTCGTAAATCTAAAGTAGCTTATTTACTTAGTGAGTTTGATGACTTGTATGTAGTTAGTTTTATAGCTATGAAAGTCATCTTAGATGGTGCAACAAACTGGAATAACAGAACATTTAATGCAGTAGCTATGCAAATAGGTACTAGATTAGAAGATGAATTAAGGTTTTGTTTTTATGAAAAGTGTGATAAAAAATATTTTCATGCAATAAAACATCATCTAAAAGATACCAGGCATTTGCGTTATAGACGTAGAGTTTTAATGCACCATATGAATAAAGCAAATCATTTTTTTGATTCTTGGAAACAAGAAGATAAAGTACGCATTGGTGCAAAATTAATTGAGATTATAGAATCATCAATCAAACTTACAACTACAGTTGTTAAGAAAAATGGATCTACAAAAAACAGCAATAAGTATATAACCTTAACTGATAATGCTATTAAATGGATAAACAACCAAAAGTTAAATAAAAATATTGCTGTACCTTACTATCAACCTTGCATTATAAAACCTGTTAAATGGACTAATCCTTATGATGGTGGTTATCATACACCACGTTTATCTAAGTTAGATATTGTAAAAACAAAAGACAAAAACTATTTACATAAATTAGATGAAGCAAATCCAGTAGATTTTTATAATGCTGTAAATGCTTTGCAAGAGGTTGGATGGATCATAAATAAAGACATACTAGATATAGCAATGCAGTTGTTTAATAACGATAGTGATATTTTTAACTGTCAGTTATTGCCATTACCACCTAAACCAGAAGATATAGATACAAATAAAGTAGCAAGAGATAAGTGGAGATATGAAGCTGCAAAAGTGCATGATTACAATGCAAGCATAAAATCTAAACGACTACTTATATTATCAATAATAAATACTGCTGAAAAATATAAAGAATATACCTTTTATCATTGTTACCAGGCAGATTTTCGTGGCAGATTATATTGCGTAACACCACATTTAAATCCGCAAGGGCATGATCTAGCAAGATCTCTACATTTATTTGCTGATGCTGTACCACTAAGTTATACAGATTACAGCATGAAGTGGTTTCAAATAGCAGGTTATAACTTATGGACTAATGAAGGTGCATCTTTTATGGAAAGAAGTGCATGGGTGAGAAATACTGGTAGTAGATATGCAAAACAAATAGCAGAAGATCCTGTAGGTAATGTAAGTCTATGGAGCAAGGCAAATAAACCATTTCAGTTTCTTGCTTGGTGTTTGGAATATAAAAAATATATGGATGATAGTAATTATAAAACTGGTTTACCAATACATTTAGATGGTACTAATAATGCTTATCAACATATTGCTTGCCTTACAAAAGATGAAAGGTTAGCTACTGCTACTAACCTTACAAAAAATGATAGACAAGATCTATACACTATGGTCTTAGAAAAATTAAGAATTAACCTACATCAAATGTCTATGTATAGGTACGAAGATACACGTAAATGCAAAGACTTATTAAAAGATAAAAACCTTAATAGAGATAGGATAAAAAAACCAATACTAATGATTCCTTACGGTGGTACGGATTTTGGAATAATAAACTACCTAGAAAAACAAAAATGGAATAATAATATAACTAATAATCATCTTAATTTTTTAGTAAAACAGATAAGAACTGCCTTAGATCAAATATTTCCTAGCTGTAAATATGTAATGGATTATTTAAAAGAAAGTCAGGCTATTACATGGACTACACCATCTGGATTTATAGTAGAGCAAAATTATTATATAAAAGAATCTAAACAGGTAAGAACTAAATTTAATGAGTCTAGTTTATGGTTATGTTATACATATGACACAAGAAAATTAGATAAGAAAAAAATAAAAAATAGTATTACTGCAAACTTTGTACATAGTTATGATGCAGCAAATGTACATTTAGCATTGTCTCATGTATATAAACAGCAAGGTTTTAAAAGTCTTGTAACCATACATGATAGTTTTGCAGCTAACGTACAAGAGATAGAACCTTTTATAAAACAAGTAAAGAAAAATTTAGCGTCTATCTATACCTGGTCAAATAAATGTGAACTATACAATAATCTACAACCTATAGGTAATTTTGATATAAATCATATCATTGATGCACCATATGTATTTAGTTAAAGACATTACTAGACACTAAATATATTGACGGTAATATACTAGAACGTCTATAAGACGTTTTTCAAAATAAATTCAAAGACATTCAATGGCAAGCAAATCACCAACTTTAATGTTGACAACTCCCTATGCAAACTTAACTTACGCATGGCTACATAAACCAGAACCTAAGTATGGTTACTATCAACTAACACTTGTATTTAAACCTGATGATGTATTTACACCATCTGACTTAGGATTACCAGGAACAGAACCTATAAATTCTATAGAGTTTATGTTAGATAAATTAGAAGGATATAAAACAAAATGGAAAGAACAACTACAAAATGAAAACCCAAGTAAAAAATTTACCTGGTCTAGAGATAAAGAAGGTAATCCAAAAGAGTATTGGAAAACAACTGAGCAGGGTTTAGAAGTTTATTGCAAGATGCCTAGTGGCAAGCGAACAAATAAACAAGGTGCTGAGTTTGAATTACCACCACCAAAATTTGCTGAACAAGTAGGTGATACTGTTGTATTTTTAAACAAAGAAGAATCAGCTAAGTACGATAAGCTATCACCAGAATCTAGAGGTCAGGCATATCTACGCATACAAGGTTTTGATCTTGATGAAGTAGGCATGAGAATACAACCTGTATCAGTAATTGTAAGAAGCTATGTACCTTATGATGGTGTAGCATCACCACAAGATATGGGTTTCTTACCTACAAAACAACCTGCACCGCCAAGTAGTTTTGAAGATCCTTCTGCACCAGTACCAGCAAGTGCAAGTGATTGGTAACAAATACAAAAGCAAGTTTGAAAAAGAATTTGCAGCTACATTAACAAAAAAGAAAATTGTATTTACCTATGAATCACTTAGCATTGACTATAAAATTTCTTGCTGCTACAAGCCTGACTTTGTCATCAACAATATTATTGTTGAAACGAAAGGATATTTCTCAAAAGCCGATAGGAGAAAACACCTTGTCATTAAGGAGACTAGACCCGACCTAGACATTAGATTTTGTTTTCAAAATAGTAAAACAAAATTATCCAAAGCTAAAAACTCTATCTCGTATGCCGATTGGTGTACGAGACATGGGTTTCTTTACTGCGATAAATTTATTCCTAACGATTGGTATGACTAGGCAAGAAAAAATTATGTATGCCAAAAAACGAATTAATGAATTAGAAAAACTAATTAAACTTTGGGAAAATGACAAGCAAGTATGTAAAAAAAACTAAGTGTCCTCAATGTAAATCAAAGGATAACTTAGCTTGGTTTGATGATGGTCATGCTCATTGTTTTTCTATTGATTGTGACTATAGATATTACCCAAATAAAAAAACTGAAAAAAAATTTTCTCCAAGAATAGAACCGCAACCTGTATTTAAAAAAGAAGTGAAACTATTACCTGTCACATACACCGATTTACCTGCAAGAGGAATCACTAAGGAGACTTGCGAACTATTTAAATATGGAGTTAGTGTGTATAAAGGTCAGCAATGTCAGGTAGCTACATATCAAAACAGTCAAGGTGTAGATGTTGCTCAACACATAAGGTTTGCTAATAAAAAATTTGTATGGATAGGTGATATAAAACAAGTGCAGTTATATGGTCAAATAAATTGCAGAATACAAAATACTGGTGATATCTTTTTATCTATTTTTGAAGGCGAAATTGATTGTATGGCAGCAAGTCAAATTTTTAATCACCGTTTTCCCTGCGTGTCAGTTCCTTCTGGTGTACAGTCAGCAGCAAAATACCTGGCAAAAGAATATGATTTTATAAATAAATTTTGCAGGTCAGTTATTTGTTTTGATAATGATAAGGCAGGTGAACTAGGTAGCGAAAAAGCATTACAAGTATTGCCAAAAGGTAAAGCTGCAATAGCAAGATTACCTGATGATATAAATGACGTTAATGATTTGTTAGTTGCAAAACGTGGTGATGAATTAAAAGATATATTATGGAAAGCTCAACCATGTAGAACAGATCATATAATAAACGCTGCTGATGCTTGGGATTTATTTAGTAAAGAAACAAGTAAACCTATTTGTGACTACCCATATCCAGAACTGAATAAATTTACAGGTGGTTTGTTTCCAACGCAAATGGTATCTATAGCAGCAGGTAGCGGTGCAGGTAAATCTACATTATGTGGTGAGTTTGCAAGTCACTTTCTAAAAAGTGGTCTAAAGGTAGGTTATATAGCGTTAGAAGAATCAGTACAAAGATCTCTTATGAGACTTGTATCTATAGATTTAAATACACCATTACATTTAAATCAACACGCTATAGATAAAAGTGCTATAAAAGCTGCATTTGATAAGCTAACAGGTACAAGAAATTTATATTTATATAATCATTTTGGTAGTATAGAACCTGATATATTACTATCGCAGATAAGAAACCTAGCCACTACAGATGGTGTAGATGTGGTGATACTAGACCATATATCTATAGTTGTTTCTGGCATAGAAAATAATGATGAACGTAAATCACTAGATATTTTATCAACAAAACTACGTAGTCTCATAGAAGAAACTAATATTTGTTTGCTTGTAGTAACTCACTTACGCAGACCTGATGGCAAAGGACATGAAGAAGGTGCAGAAGTAAGTTTACGTGATTTTCGTGGATCTCATGGACTTGTACAAATGTCAGATCTTTGCATATCCTTAGTTAGAAATCAGTTGTCAAACTCTGCTGATGAAAGGTCACAATTACAAATGAAGATACTGAAATCTAGACATACAGGCATGACAGGAGAAGTTGATAAACTTCTTTATGATGCTGAGACTTCCAGACTAAGAGCATACCCTAACTATTTTTAACTATGACCTTACTTATAGATGCAGACTATCTAATTTATTCTTCTTGTTGTGCAGCCCAACACGACATAAGGTTTGACAAATATAATCATCATCTAATTATGGATGAACGAGAAGCAATGAGCATGATAGATTTTAAGCTAAAACATTATCAAACAATATTAGATACAGAAGGTTATAAAGGTAGTGATGATATTATTATGTGTTTTACAAGTTATCCTACATTCAGACATGAAATATTTACAGAATACAAAATAAATAGAATAGATAAGAGACACCCACTTGGTTTAAGTAATGTTATTGATGAAGTTAAAAATAATTATGAGTCAGTCAGTTACCCTAATTTAGAAGGTGATGACGTATTAGGTTTACTAAGTACAAACAATAGATATGATAATCCTGTCATAGTATCTGTTGATAAAGATATGAAAACTATACCTGGTTTGTTGTTAGCAGGTGACACGTTAGAACTGATAACGAGAACACAAGCTGATAAGAACTTTATGGCAATGACAATAGCAGGTGACGTTACAGATGGTGTACCTGGTATAAAAGGTTTAGGTATGGTATCAGCAACAAAAATATTAGACTCTGCAAAAGATTTACCATCTATGTGGGATCTTGTTGTAAAGACTTATAATAAAAAAGGTAATGGTATATCTGATGCTATATTAAATGCCAGGTTAGTACGCATACTGAGAGAAGGAGATTATGACTACAATACAGGAGAAGTTAAATTATGGAATCCTACGTTTTGATTACCAGGAGTGTGATATTTTGCTGTTGCACGTTATATTAAAGTAAAGTAATTTAGTTTTTTTATGTCAGCAAGCGATTTACCATTTTTAAATGATGAATTGCTAGATGCTTTAGATACTATCTACCCAAGCAAACCACCAGATCTATTAGATGATGATAGACAAATATGGTACAAAGCTGGTCAAAGATCAGTTGTAGATTTTTTAAAGAAACATCAAGAAAGACAAAAAGAAACTATGTTAAGTTCAACTGTATTAGAGGGTCAAATCTAATGTGTGTTTTCAGCAGCCCACCACCTCCACCACCATTACCAGAGCCAAGACCAACACCGCCTATGCCAGAAGAAACTGCGGATGCTCCTGTAACTGGTAGGAAACGTACAGTACAACAAACTCCTACAAAAACTGCAACTAAGAAAAAAACTGATGGAACGGAAATTGGTACAAGAACTACAGGTGCAGCAGTAACAAGAAGAAGATTAGGTACAAGTTCATTACGCATACCTTTATTACCTAGTGCAGGTCGTGATTTAAATTATTAAAATGGAAACACAACAAACAGCAGAAAGTTTATATAACACTCTGTCTATAGATAGATCTGCGTATGAACGTGATGGTGATGACTGTGCAAAATTAACAATACCTAGTTTATTTAATAATAATTCTGCAAAGAAACAAAAGATAAAAACACCAATGCAAGCGTTAGGTGCTGCTGGTACAAATAGTCTTGCAGCAAAAATGTTGATGGCATTAATACCACCTAACACACCATTTTTTAAATTGATAATTGATGAATTAGAACTACAAAAGAGTGGTCAAACTGAAATAATGGCCGAGATAGATAAAGGTTTACGTGGTTTAGAAAATGCAGTTATGGCAGATATAGAAACTAGCAACGATAGGGTAGCAATGTTTGAAGCACTAAAGCATTTAATAGTTGTAGGTAACGTATTGCTATACATAACAGAAGATGGATTAAAAGTTTATTACTTAGATCGTTATGTAGTACAAAGGGATGAAGTAGGTAACGTACTAACTGTAGTGACAAAAGAATCTGTATCAACAAAAGCATTAGATCCAGAATTTTATGAGCAGATCAAACAAAAAGAAAACTATACAGAATCTATGGATGGTACTGAAATAGATATATATACAAAACTAGAACGTCAAGGTGATAATCATGTATGGTTTCAAGAATGTAAAGGAGAAAAGATACCTGGTACAGATGGCATTTCACCTGTTGATGTATCACCATTTATAGTTTTACGTTGGACTCAAACAGATACAAATTATGGTACGTCATACGTTAATGAATACAAAGGTGATCTTATAACTCTAGAAGCATTAACACAAGCAATAGTAGAAGGTGCTGCTGCATCTGCACGTACAATATACTTTATAAATCCTAATGGTGTAACTTCACCAAAAGCAGTAAGTCAAGCACCTAATGGTGCAGTACGTGAAGGACTTGCTACTGACGTATCTACATTGCAAACCAATAAAGCTAATGACTTTGCTGTAGCTGAAAGAGTTAAGGCAACATTAGAAAAAAGGTTAGAAGATGCTTTCCTTATGACTAAAAGCATACAAAGGGATGCAGAACGTGTTACCAGTACTGAAATACAAATAATGAGTAATGCCTTAGAAGCTACGTTAGGTGGCATATATTCTGTGTTAAGTTCTGAGTTTCAAATTAAATATTTACGTAGAAAATTACATTTACTTATAAGAGCAGGTAAAGCACCTAAACTTCCTGATAGGTTAGTTAGACCAAAAATAGTAACAGGTATAAATGGTCTTGGAAGGGATGCAGATAAAGCAAAACTTATAGAGTTTATAGGCACGATAGCTCAAGCATTAGGTGTTGATGTTATGAGAAGGTACATGAACATTGACGAGGCGATTATAAGGTTAGCTAATAGTGTTGGTATAGAAACTTTAAATTTGATAAAATCAAAAGAAGAGATAGCTCAAGAGTTGCAAGCTGAACAGCAACAGCAGCTTATTAAAGATCTAGCTCCTTCTGCATTACAAGGTCATAAATTATTAGATCCTAAAAATCAAGCGGAAGCTCAACTATTACAGAATGAGGTAACACCAAATGCCAACTAAAAAAACAGCAAAAAAACGTGACGAAAATGGTCGCTACACTAAAGAAGAAGTAGCAGTAGTAAGTAGTCTAGGTGTAAACGATACACCCGAACCAACTAAACCAGTTGAAAAAGTTACTGCTCATGGTAATACTATTACAAGTAACTAATTAATTATGAAAGCATCTTTACAGTCAAACGAAACTCCTCCTATGTCACAACAGGATCTAGAAAAATTTGCTGACGAAAACAAATCTGATAACGGTAAAATCTTAGGCAAGTTTGATAGCGTAGAGGCTCTCGCTGCAAGCTATAAAGAGTTAGAAGGTAAGTTAGGTGATGTTGCAAAGACAAAAGAAGAACCTGTTGCAGAAGATGTTCTTGAATATCAAGAAGATGGATCTGTTAATTACGAACTAGCAAAACAACAATACGGTGAAAAGTTAGGAGAATTATTTGAACAAAGCAACATAGATCCTTTTGCTATAAATAAGTATTACCAAGAAAACAACGGTACTATTTCAGAAGAACATTACAAAGAATTAGAATCTACTGGTCTTACAAGAAACGTAATAGATAGTTATCTTGCAGGTTTAAAACCACAAGAAGGTGCAGAACAAGCTGCTGCTGATCCTAGCTTTCCTGAGTATGAAGATATTGTAGGTATTGCAGGTGGTGAAGATAAGTACATGGAAATGCTGAAATGGATGGATGGCAACATATCTAAAGAAGAACTACAAGAGTTTGATAAAGTTGTAGATGCTGAGAAAAGAAACATTCCTAAAGTTACTCTTGCAGTACAAGAAATGTTTACCAGGTATAAAAATGCTATGGGTGTAGAACCAAGATTAATAAGTGGTAGAACATCTTCTTCTCCTAATACAAAAGTATTTAGATCTAATGCAGAAGTTGTAGCTGCTATGAGAGATCCTAGATATAAAACAGATATAGCTTTCCAGCATGAAGTACAAAGAAGATTAGCTGAAAGTAACGTTTTTGGTATTTCTGAATAATGGCTAAATCAGTAAGGCTACGCAAAGAACACAAGAGTAAAACTGGTGGCCTTACAAAAAAAGGTAGGGATAAAATAAATAGAGAAACAGGTAGCAACCTAAAAGCACCAGTAACAGGTAAAGTAAAACCTGGTAGTAAGGCTGCAAAAAGACGTAAATCTTTTTGTGCCAGAATGAAAGGTGTTAAAGGTGCTACCAGTAAAGGCGGTAAGCTAACAAGAAAAGGACTAGCTCTTAAGAAATGGAAATGTAGTTAAGGTGTTGCAGATTTATCTGCTATTAGTTTAGCTTTCCACGCAGCTTTTACATCATCAGTCCAAGCTGCTGTGCATATTGCAGATACTTCTGCTGGTTCTCCTGATAAATCAGTATCAACTAAATTATCTGAATCATCTAACGTACCAGCTTGTAATACATATCTATGAAAAGATCTTGTTAATTCAACACCATCTTTTTTGATGACTGTTGCTTTACGGACTTGTACCGCTTTGTATTGACCGACAATTTCTATCTTGTCGTATTCGATTGATTCTGTAAGTGCCATTAGGATTAATCTCCGATTAAAACAGGTTTAGGCTTAGTTTTAAGACGTAGCTGCGGTCTATGCTGTTGTATAAGTTATAGTTGTAAATATTCTATGAGTGGTATCAGTTCCATTTATATTGTTGTGTCTAACAGCGTCATAATCGCCAGTTCCATGATCGTAAAAACGAATAGTTGTAGTACTAGCTCCAACATAAGAAATTATGTTTGACTCAACACTAAATTTTGCGGTAAAACAAGCACCTACACTAAGCCCTGCTCCACCTTGACTATCAGAAGTAAAAGGTAAGCCTGTAAAATATAACGCTGTACTACTTGAATTATCGCTAAAACCATACGCAGAAAAAGATATAGTACATAAATTACCAATTTTTGTATATCTTGGACTATAAATATTAGTAGTTGAACCAGAACCTATTACAGGTGTCCAAGAACCTTCTTCATAGTCGTCAAGTGCGTTGGCTGCTGCGGTGTCTCCGTTAAAACACAAACCATCACCAGTAAATCTTCCTCGTTCACCAGCAGTAGTACCAAATCTAACAGTTGATCCTGTCATCCCAATGTCAACGATTGCGTTATTAGCATCATTAACTGCATAGAATCCAGTGACATTTCCAATCTGTCCTATACCACCTGTAAAGTGTACATTTTTATTTGTACCTTCTTTTATATGTAAAATCTCTACTGGACTTGTTGTGCCTATACCTACTTTTCCAGTAGAAGTAATACGCATATGCTCATTGACAACATTACTTGCATTTCTATTACTAAATGTTGTAGCTGTTGCGGCATTATTGCTACCAGTTGATACTGATTGAATACGAGAAATAGCTGAAACTTGGTCGCTAGCATTTACTCCAATAATAGTTAATCGACCAGCAGTACTAGTACTTGACGCTTCAATACTTATACCATTATCACCTTTTGAAATTAAATTACCACCATCAAAAGTTAAATTTGCCTCACCATTTAAAGTATTAGCACTACCAGAACCAGTAATAACTCTGTTATCTGCGTTGTTGTTTATTGTTGTACTTGTAACTGTTTCAAAACTAGGATCTGCTCCGTTGTTTGCTCGTAAGAACTTACCATCACTACTACCATCACCATGTGGAAGTTTAGATAAAGCTACTGCCTGATCTGCTATGGCATTAGTGTCAACTGCGTTATCTGCCAGTTCACTAGCTTCTATCTGGTTTGCTGGTATTTTGGTTTTTGTTATGGCATCATCTTTGACACCATCTGTTGATACTTTTGTTAATGCCATTTAAGCTGCCTCCAATGCTGCTACTTTGGTTTCTAATACTTCTATTTTAGCAATAGCTTCTTGTAAAGCAGCAGTAAGTAAAGGGACAAGTTTACTTTGGTCTATTCCTTGATATACAGGTTTGTTATCGGAATCAACTTCATCTTTGGTTCCTGTTATAGCTTCTGGTACTGCTGTAACTTCGTGAGCTAAAAAGCCATCAACTGTT
>Ga0209348_1001119_pt1 | contig 13237 bp, 14 predicted proteins | sample ETNvirenome_2_30_FD_184065 | JGI IMG/M metagenome (GOLD analysis project Ga0209348, IMG submission 184065) | Marine viral communities from the Pacific Ocean - ETNP_2_30 (SPAdes) (version 2) | ecosystem: Environmental > Aquatic > Marine > Oceanic | place: Pacific Ocean | collected 2013-06-22 | reverse complement strand
ATAATAAAGGTAATTTACAGGAAGGTTGTAGCAGTCTTTGTTCACACTTCAATCCTACAAATAAAAAGCATGGTAAATTAAACAGTCCAAATTCTCATGCAGGTGATTTAGGAAATATAATAGTAGAAGAAGATGGAACTTGTAATATGACAATACACAGTAAATTTTTAAGAAATAGAGGTAAATTTAATATTATAGGAAGAAGTGTTGTTATACATGAAAAAGAAGATGATTTGGGAATGGGAGGTAATGAAGAAAGTTTAAAGACAGGCAACGCAGGATCAAGGATTGCATGTGGTATAATTGGCATATATTAATTAAAAGATTACATAAGTAGTATAAATGTCTATAAATTCCGTTCCTAAACATACTTTACAAAAATTATTTGAACCTATGATAGTATCAGAATTGACCAAAAAAGAAGTATTAGACAAAATAAAGAGTGATGCTGTAAATTATTCTAAAGTAAATTTATTGATACAACAAATGTGTTTCTTAAAAGAACAATTAGAAGATGTCATAAATGAAGGTTTATTAAACACTAATTTACATAATGTAGAATGTAAATTTGAAAAAAAATCAGGACAAATATATCATCTTTATAAAGATTGTAATAAATATTATTTTTCTATGTTAAGTATTGAGGATTGGAATAATTATCCTCCTCATGATTATATTGCTAGTTATTTATACGATTACGACAAATGCTTTCGGTATGTTTGAATAAACACCTACTTGTAAACGACCCTGAATAAGGATTTACTTTTGTTTCTGATAATAGCATATTAATGGGTTTAGGTGTTCCACATATATTGTCTCCGCAATGATCATGATTTGCAAGTAAGAGTTTAATTTCATTAATTCTTGGATTGTTTCTGTGTTCCCATCTACCCAATTTAGTTATATTATCTTTAAAAAATAAATCAAAAGTTTTTTTCATAAACATTTTATATAAATATATATAAAATTTTAAATATCAATTTTATTCTGAGTTGTATGCAATTAATAATAATGTACCAATCATGCTTACTCTAACCATAAAAGCCGCATATTGATCTTTCATGGTTAGTGGATTGTGAAACATAAGAATTACTAAAATCATAAAAAATATCAAAATAAATGAAGAAATTTGAGACATTAATGAATTTTCTGGTTCTACGATAATAAGTATAGGTGGTATAAGTTCAGCCAATATAGCAAATATTATTGCAGGGTAAGATAAATAATTTAATGGGCCTAATTTATTTGATATACTTTTAAGAGTGTTATTAAAAGTGAATATTTTTTCAAATCCTCCTAATATATATACAGATAATATAATAACAAGAATAAGTCTAATCGATATTTTATTTTTGTCTTTAAAGGTTATTGTTGCACCCATTTATTACATACAATTATTTTTGTAAAATTTTGTTTGTAAATCAGAATTTTTTTTTGCAAAATTACAATAATTTTTCATCAACTTATTCTTATTATTAATAGTAGTTTTGCTACATTGTTTTACCATGCTTTCTACACCATTCACTATTTGATTGTCTAATTCTAATCCATTCCATTTATTCCATCCTTCTCCAAATTTACTTACATATTTTTTACTTAGTGCATATTTAGGAATAGATTCACATTTTAAAATTTTTTTATTATTTCGTTTGTTTTTTGCATTGTAAAGTGACCACGCTCCTAAACATACACAATGATTATTATCTCCTCTTTTTGTTGACCAATCATCTTGTCCTGTTGTCTTAGAAAATTTACTTGTATTCTTACCTATTTTATTAATACAAATTTGGTGTACACCTCCTCCTTTTTCACTGCATTTATAGTTTTTATCCCAAGAACCCTGACCCATACTTGCGTCACCACATGGTTCAAGTGGTTTATCATAAATATTCATTTTATACGTCTTCTTCCTTTTTTTACTATTTTTAGTTCTTTTTTTTAATTTTTCAAAATATCTTTTTGAAATTTCGTAACGACCATTATCTAATTTAGGATTTTTCTTTTTAATAACTCTTAGTCTTTGTGTCATAACATTTGCTATTTGCACATTTCTTGCATGAGTTATTTTATTTCTTTTATATAATTTATTTAACCTACTTATAGTATCTCTAACGTCTGCTTTTGATTTATATCTCATTCTTACGGTATCTTTAGGATTTGCATCTGAATATAAGTCGTACTTTTTGAAATACGTCTTCTTCTTCTTTTTTGTTTTGTTAACTTTTCTAGTTTTTCTACGTTTAGTTGTCATTTTTAATAAGTCATTATTAAAAAATTAAAAATTTATTTTATATCCTCTTCTTTTTTCTTTTTTCTTTCTGTTTCTTCTTCTTCTACTTTTTAATTTTTTACGTTGTTTAGTTTGTCTTTTCTTTGTATTTTTTTTTAATTTATTTTGTTGTATTACACTTTTACTTATTAAGTCTATTAGTTTTTCATTACCGGTTTTCTTTGCATAAAAAAGTGCATCCTCACCTTCTCTATTTTTTAATGTTATATCAGCTCCTGCATCTAATAATATTTTTGCATTGAATCTGTCTCGGCGTATACAAGCAATTATAAGAGCGGTATTACCATTTAAACGATTTTTAGTATTCACTTTTGCACCTGATTTTATTAATAATCTTACTATTTCTGGATTAACCATGTCATTCGTTGCACACATAAGAGGTGTATTATCATCATCCATATTTCCCCTATTAACATTAGCACCAGCATTTATTAATATTTTTACTAAATCTACATTATTATTATAAATTGCATGACAAAGTGGCGTTGATCCTGCATAATTAAAACCATTTGCATTACCTACTCCTCTATCCAATAATATTTTAACTATTTCTTTTCTATTACTTAAAATTCCATACATCAAAGGTGTTATATAATTTAGGTAATTTTCATCAAAACCAACATCTAACAATAATTTAATTTTCAGTCTATTATCTTCCTTTATGGCGTTCAAAACTTCTTCATTTTTCTCACCTTCATCCATTTTCATAGATTTTACAGTTTCAATAACAAGCGATCTTATACGTCTATTTGTTCCATATAATATAGACAATTCATCTAAATTTTTATATTTTAAAATTTCTAATAACATTTCATTTGGTAAATCTTCCAAATATGTAGATTGCATAATACGTTCCCTATTCCTCGTAGTCATATTTATTTATAAGAATTATAAATAAATTAAATTATTATCATCTCAATAATCTTTTAGTATGAAAAGGTCATTTGAGTTTATAATAAGGTTAATATTAAAAAGGTAACCCGTCTACATTTCTGTTCTGTAATTCTATTCTGGTTATTAGATCATAATTGTATGTATCTTTATCGTGTACGGTTTTACCATTATTATCTTGTAAAAATAGTGATACACCTGCATTCAATAGATGTTCAACAATTTTTTTATTATCGTAGGAATCTTTATGCCTATTGTTATTATATAATGCTAACATTAGAGGAGTCATTCCATCTTGATTCTTTTCATTTTTTAGATGATTTTTATTTTCTAATAATTCATCTACAAGCAAGCGATTATTATTAATTACAGCAAGATGTAATTCATTATTATTATTTGTAGGATTTTGTAACAATTTAACAATTTCTGTATGACCGTTTTGACTTGCATACATAAGTGCTGTATTACCATCATCATCTTCTGTATTCACATCAACACCTTTGTCCAATAACATTTTTACTATTTCTGTATGACCTTCTACACTTGCATACATAAGTGCTGTAAAACCACCATTAGTTTGTATATTTACATTAGCACCTCCTTCTATTAATAATCTTGCTATATCTGTATAACCATTACTACTTGCATGCATAAGTGGTGTATCACCGCTTTTATGATGTGCATTTACATCAACACGTCTTTGTAATAACATTCTTATTATAATTCTTGTGGCGACGTTATTCGTATCAACTGCTATTATAAGTGCTGTAATGCCAGACTCATCATGTATATTTACATCAGCACCTTCATCTAATAACATTCTAACTATTTGTATATTACCTCTACTAATTGCTGCCATAAGTGGTGTTCTACCCTCCTTATCTTTAGCATTAATATCAGCACCTCTATCTATTAACAATCTAGCTAAATCTGTTTTTTTCTGTTCTTTACGGTCACTCAATAATCTATCTATTGCATTATCAAATTCTTCACCAATAAATTTATGACTCCTAATTGCTTCCATAAGTGGTGTCCTACCCTCATTATCTCTTACAATTACATCAGCAATACGTCTGCTTAATAATTCAGCTATTTCTATATGACTATTTCTACTTGCCCATAGAAGTGCTGTATTACCATCATTATCTTTTTTTACACTTACATCGGCACCATTTTGTATTAATAATCTTACTATTTCTGTCTGACCCCTCAGACTTGCCCATAGAAGTGCTGTTTTACCATCATTACTTTTTATATTCACATCAGCACCTCTATCTATTAACATTCTAGCTATTTCTGTATGACCATTACGGATTGCTATCATAAGTGGTGTATTATCATATCTATTTCTTGCATTCACATCAGCACCTTCTTCTTCCAATAACATTTTTACCATTTCTATTTGACCTTCACGACTTGCATATATAAGTGCTGTATTTATACCAATGTAAGGTATTTTTCGTATTAACATTCTAACTATTCTTATATTATTTTGTCTAAATACATACCAGAATAAATCATCATCAACTAAATGAATATATTCAGGAAAATACCTTAATATTATTTTAACTTCATCTGCACGATGATAACTAATATATTCTCTTAGTGATTCATCATTATCTACGATATGAACAAATTCATTATCTGAAATTCCATTTTCTCTAAACAAACTTTTGATTTTTTTGATTTTTTCTCTTACTACATCCTTGTACTCTTTATTTGTCCTTCCAAAATTAATTAATTCTCTAAAAGTTAAACGATCTAATATTCTATCAAGCATATAATAAGGTTGAAGATTTCCTAATTGAATTGGAGGAGAATCATTAGTGGTTGCTACATCTATTTGTCCTTCTCTATGATATGAGTTTGGATGATACCCTCTTTCATTATAATTTATTTCTATACCACTATCTGGTGAAGGGGTATAATGTCTTTCTTTGCAACCAATACCAGGATACCAAACACAAGGTGGATTACAGTTTGATCTATTTTTTGATGAACAATTGTTTCTACTTCTTTGCATTTTAAAACTCTTCTTTTTAGTCTTCTTTTTACTCTTACCACCATTCTTGGTGTGAATATGTTTACTATTTTTGCGAGAACGATGACATTTTCTTCGTTTAGTTGCCATATTTATTTATAGTCATTATAAATAAATTAAAAAATTATTGTGTTGCCCCATGTTGTATTAATAAATTTATTATTTGTTGATTATCGTTTTGAATAGCATACGTAAGTGCTGTATTACCATTTCTATCTCTTGCATTCACATCTACACCTTTTTCTAATATTAATCTTACTATTTGTATATTACCATAAAAAATTGCACGCATAAGCGGTGTATAACCAAATTTTTTGTCTCCTCTCTCCACATCAGCACCTCTTTCTATTAATAAATTTATCACTTCTGGATTATTTCCACGTATTGCATCCATAAGTGCTGTTTTACCATTATCATCTCTTTTATCCACATCAGCACCTCTTTCTATTAACATTTTTACTATTACTGTTTGTCCTCTACGACTTGCAAACATAAGTGGTGTTTCACCATACTTATCTTGTTTATCCACATCAGCTCCTTCATCCAATAACATTATTGCTATTTCTGTAAAATTTTTATCTAAGGCATATATAAGCGGAGTTTTACCTTCAAAATTATCTCTTTTATTTATATCAGCACCTCTTTTTACTAACATTCTTACTATTTCTGTATAACCTCCGTAACTTGCAAGTATAAGTGCTGAATAACCATATTCATTTTGTGTATTCACATTAGCACCTCTTTCTATCAATAATTTAGCTATTTCTGTATTACCTTCTTCACTTGCAAACATAAGTGGTGTTTTACTATATTTATCTCTTATATTTATATATTCAGGAAAATATTTTAATATAACTCTCACTTCATCTATTCTGTTATCTTTAACAAAATAAAAAAAATCATTTTTATCATCTAGTATATCATCCATCTCTTCTGGTGTCAATCCATTATTTGCAAGATCAATTCTTATTATTCTGATTTTTCTCTTTACAAGTTCATTGTTTTCTTTACTTGTTTTAGAAAAAATAAGTAATTCTTTAATACCCATTCTATCTATTAATTCAATTTTGTCATATTCCGGTAAATAATCATATCGCATTTTATACTTTCTTTTCTTTCTACTCTTTTTTCTACTCCTTTTACATCTTCTTTTACCACCATTCTTAGTTCTTACAGGTCTTTTGAGTTTGCCGTGTTTACAAGATTTCCTAACTTTTCTTCGTTTAGTTGCCATATTTATTTATAGTAATTATAAATAAATAAATTTAAAATTTAACTCAGGGCATTACTTTACGAGATCGTATTTTCTTCCTAGAGGGAAATGTCATATGGGCTTTGAATCTGGATAAGAACCTGTCAACAGTATCGACATACTTAAAACTTTGACCTATTGGTTTTCCATTTATAGTTACTTCGTGTACTTCTGTAATATAATAGTTTTGTCCAAATTTTCTCCAAATTTTTTTTCCTTCTTCTGTATCTTCCAACTGCATAGAAGGATGATAACCGAATACTATATTTTTTACAATGTAATACTGACGAAGATGCATGGGATCTTCATTTGATTTATGAGTATATATAACAGTATCTTTTGTAACTCCATGATTTTGCATTCTATACCTTCTTTTTCTTGATTTCTTAGTTTTCTTAGTTTTCTTCTTAGTTTTCTTCTTAGTTTTCTTCTTAGTTTTCTTCTTTCTACCAACACCAATGAAGGATTTTTTCTTTCCTGAATAGGTACCTCCTGCTCTTTTATAAGCTTGTACTAAATTACCACTTGTATATGCTCCCCATCTTTGTCCTTTAGCTTTTATTCTTTTTTTTATTCTTTTTTTTATTTTTGCATATAAAGATTTATTTATAACATTGCCTGGTATTTTTTCACCATTTACAATTGTATATTTTTGTTTAGTAGCCATTTTTAATAAGTAAATATTAAAAATATAATTTTTTTTTATCCGTACAAATCGTCATCATCCATTAAATCTTTTGTATTTTGTTCTGATTCTTGTGCTTTTCTTTGATTATATTGTTTTATTTCATCCTGAGTTTGTTTATTCAATGCTTTTACTTCTTCTTGTTGTTTTTTATTTAAAGCATCTCTCTGTGTATCAAAGTTTTTACTTAAAGCTTCACTTTGACTAGTATTATCCTTCTCTAATTTCTGTTTTTCTTCCATATGAGTTTTCGTCATGTTTGATGCATTCTTCTTCATGTCTTCGTCTATTTTTTTTGCTTCTCCTTTACGTTTTTGTTCTAAATCTTTTCTTTCCTGTTTGTGTTTATCAGCTAAATCATTTGCAGATTTCTTAGTTATTTGTTTTAAGGATTCCAACTTGTCACTATATTCGGTTCTTAATTTTTGTTTATTCTTGATTTGTTCTTGTTGTAGTTTATTCATATCTTCCCTTTGTTTTGATGTTAATTCTGACATTTCAGTTTGATTCTGCTGATTAAATCTCCTTATCTCCGTTTGTTGTCTGGTTTGTAAATCTCTGTATTTTTCACCCAATGAGTATCTTAATTCATATGGAATAGTACCACATATTTTACTAAAATGTTCAACATCTCTAAATTTATCGCAACCCTCTTGAGGTAGAGCGCTGACCATACCAATTCCTTTTATATTCTGTGCAATTAGGCGGTCAACATCGCGAGAACACATTTTATTGTAATTTCTCATTTTATAATTCTTTTTACTCCTCTTTTTACTCCTCTTTTTACTCCTCTTTTTACTCCTCTTTTTACTCCTCTTTTTACTCCTCTTTTTACTCCTCTTTTTACTCCTCTTTTTACATTGTCTACGTTTTATTCTGGTTTTAAGTCTTCCATTTTTACAGGTTCTTTTCTTTTTACATTTCCTTCCGGATTTTGTTCGTCTTTTAAGACGACCTGTTTCTTTACAATTAGTCATTTATAATAATAATAAAAAAAAAATAAATTTATTTAAAAGTTCCAAAAATATAATCCCAATACATAAACATATGTCCGTAATTATATTTCTGTAATCTATGGTGTATATTATGATCACGTGCAGTTCCTATACCAAACATTCTAAATAAAAAATCAAATGGATGTTCATATTCACTATGTATTAATGTTAACATTGAAGAATAAATATTTCCAAATATGATATAAGACCATAAATTACAATGAATCAATTGAGCTGTTATAAATAAAGGAACTATGATCATAATAAGTGTATCTGTAATTGAACCATCAAATGCATTAAATAATATAGGATTAAAAAATCTGTGATGTGGTTTATGACTTTTTATATAAATATGTTTGGTTATATAGAAACCTTTGTGTTCTAAAAAATGTAATATAGTTTGTAGAGAATCTACTAATAAACATTGCAATATAACATGTATCCAATTAATACCTTCTTTATCATTGTAATAAGAAGCAGGCATAATTTCATAAATCCATGTAATAGATAAATATCCACCAAGAAGACATATACCTTCTAATTGAGTTAAATGATTTAATGCTTCTTTAGAAAAAGAATAGTGTGTTATTTTGTTTTGTATACGATTTTTTTCTGCGTATCCGGATATTTTATAAATATAGAAATAAAGAATGATACAAAATTGAGAAACTATAACAGAACTTAGACCTAAAAATAAACCAAATATATTCTTCATTTTATTTTATTAATTTAAATTTAAATTAATAAAATAATTTGATAAATGTGTGATTACAATTATAAAGATGGATATCCAAAGATACATGATTATAATACATTCAATTCTAATGATGTGACAGGAAGAAATTTATTAGTTTTGATAACCATTGTATTAATCTTATTATTTTCTAACATCTATTTTATGTTTAAAAATAAAATGATTAATATATTAATTTTTTCTATAATCTCTATATTAACTATTTCTATTATTGATAGACCTATTAGATTTATATATATATTTAGTTATATTCTAACATCTAAGATAAGAACAGAAGCATTCTTAGATAAAGACCATTATTTTCCAAAATATAAATTATTTGAGAATAATTACAAGTCTATTAAAAAAGAATTAAATACATTACTAAAAAAAACAAATAAAGGTAAAGATATCGTTTTTACTAAAGATACATTTGATAAAAAAGAAAATGCATACATCGGCAAAGATGTTGATGCTCAAAACAATAGAGGATGGAGAATTTTTCATATAAAACTTACTAATCATTACAATAATGAAGCAATCAAAATATTTCCTACTCTTATTAATATATTAAAAAAATGTCCTGAAATTATTAATTGCTCTGTTAGTATTTTAGACGAAAAAACATATATACCCATTCATAATGGATATTATAAAGGTATGATAAGATTTATGTTACCCCTTATTATACCCAAAAATAAAGATAACGTATATCTTTGTAACAATTATAATAAGTATGTTTGGAATGAAGGTGAAAGTGTATTATGGGACGATACATATCCTCATAAAGTATATAATTATACAAATGAAGCTAGGGTTGTTTTATATATGGATATAGTAAGAGATATAGGAGGAATATTAGGAAAAATGAATACATTTTTAATCAATCAATTATCAAATAGTGGTATGATTAAAGAGGAAATAGAAAAAACAGAAAAAAAATATAAATTATAATTTCTTATACTTGTAATAAATGGGAACACGTCGTAAACAAATGAGAAGTCGTAAACAAATGAGAAGTCGTAAACAAATGAGAAGTCGTAAACAAATGAGAAGTCGTAAACAAATGAGAAGAAAACGAAATAAATATAAAATGGATCCTCCCAGATATGGTCAAGATCAACCTCTCCCATACCCAACATCATCACAAATAGAACTTTATTTTAATGAAATTATAAGATTACAGAATAGAGTTAATATGTTAGAAGAATTATTAGAAAATTCTCAGAAAAGCTGTGATAAGAGATTACAGGACCTACAACTGGAAAATGATACTCTTGGACAAGAATTGGCAATGGCTAATTTAGGACAACCCCGGGTGAATACTGATCTACAAATGGATGATCAGGAAGATCAAGCTTTTGAAGAATTTTTAGCCGCCCAAGATTCTTAACGATAATGTATTATGGGAGTAACTTTTCGTTGTCATTTTTAATAATAATAAAATTATTAAAACTTATATTCTTTATCGAGTTGTTCTCTTGTCCACACTTCCTTACCTAATTCTTTGTTAACGGTATTGTGAAATTTCAATACCCATTCTATTAATTCGTCTTTAGTATCAACTGTAATAATATTATTTTTTGAAAATTCTTTAGCATTTTCCTTACATATTCCACATTTGATAAAATCTTCTATAGAATCATAAAAGAATATTGCTTCATTTTTATTGTTTTCTGTTGGATTATCAGGATACAAATAAGAATAAGTATGCATCATGGTCCACATTTGACTACCCCAATTTTTGGTTTTTACGTTTTCATCTTTATTATCATCTTTATCATCATTTGTATAATGTATCTTTAATCCTAATATAATGGTTGTTAAAATTAATCCTGTAATTGAAGAAAAGACGGTAGGAGGTATTTTATTTAACCAACCATAAACAAGCCACATCGTTAATATAATTAATCTTGCGCCAATATGAATATAACTTATATCACCAGCAGATTTTCTACTATAAATCATTTCAATTTGTGCTATTAAACCTCCGATTGCAACAAGAGCAGCAACATATCCAACCCAGTTGGCTTTAAAATGATGTTTATTTTCAAAAATATTCCAACTTTTCATTTATTATAATTATTTAATTATTTTAAAATAATATTTGATATATATAGAGGATGTATCGTATACAAAAATGTATTGGATCAGGATCATATGGTAGTGTTTTTACCGTAAAAAAATACACATCTAACAAGATATATGCGATGAAAAAAGTATCTACATATAGAATGAATGATAAAAATAAACAACAATTGATTAATGAGATACGAATTATTAAATATTGTGTATGTCCTTATATATTGCCTTTTGTTGATTGTGTATATAATTCTACAAATATAGAAATAATAACGTTATACGCAAAATACGGTGATTTTAGCAAGATAATAAAAAAACGTATTAGAAAATTTAAAGAAAATATAATATGGAGTTATTTTATTCAGTCATGTTTAGGTATAGAATATTTACATAACAATAACATTATTCATAGAGATATTAAAAGTGCAAATATTTTTCTAACAAGAGACGATCATATATTAATCGGTGATTTTGGTATATCAAAAGTATTATTAAATAATAATAAATTAACAAATACCTGTATTGGGACCCCTTATTATATGACACCTGAAATGTTGGAACATAAAGAATACGATAAAAGTATTGATATATGGGGATTAGGATGTTTTTTATTTGAATTAATAACCTTTAGACCCCCTTTTGCAGGATATTGTATTAAATCATTATACAACAATATTAATACAAATAATTTCAATTTAAATATAAATGTGTACAACCATATTTATACCTTAGATTTACTCAGTTTTCCCAAAAAAATTATTGTAAAAGATATTACAAAAAGAATGGATATAACAGCATTATTAAATTCAAAAGAAATAAGAGAACATCAATATCTAATTCCATACATCTCATATCTGACTATGAATATAAAAAATATGAATGAAAAGTTTAAAGATATTTCTCATAGAGAATGGAAATATATTATTCGTTCTCTAAAAATTAATTAATTTTTAATAAATTATTTATTTATTATTATAAATGAGTAATGTATATGGTTTATACATCGGCGGTAATGTTTCAGTGACAGAAACGGATGACATTGTATATAAGCTATATGTAGCAAAATTAGATGATGATAATAACACATTCTCTTCACCTTTCACTTTTCCAGTAAATACAAGTGGTAATTCGTTTACTTCAATTTATTCAATGGCTATATACTATGGTGAATTATATATTGGTGGTAGTATTGGCGGTAGTAGTGAATCAAAGAATGATAGTAAACCCTATTTAGCAAAATTGGATAATAATACAAATACATTTGGAACAAATTTAATAACCGATAAAAACATACTAAAATATAATGGTATTTATTCAATGACTGTATACAAAGAAAAATTATATTCGATAATTGGTAATGACCCGCAGACTTCCACTACCATTCCCGATCCCCTATATACAATTTTCACTTACGATCGTAAAAATTTCTCCTCTAATTTTAAATTCGAATTTGATTCGGAGCCGCAGAACCTAAATGTAATAACATCATATAACGATAGCGTACTCTTAGGAGGGGATTACAATGATGGGTTGCCCGATAGTGCATGTTATACTGTATATACAGGATTAGTTGATAACAACTCAGTTAAAAGATCAGCAGGATACCCAGAACCTGAATATAAGTCTGAAACAGGAATTTATTCAATGGCTGCATATAATAATAACTTCTATATTGGTGGTGGTACTGTAGATAGTAATGGAGGTATTAATTACTATTTAGGAACATTAGATGTAGTTAATAATAATTTTAAAAATATATCACCAACAGATTCAAAAGGAAAAATCGTGGATATAGGAATTATTTATGCAATGACTGTATATAAAGAAAAGTTATATTTATTGGGTAGTAAGGATTCAGGATATTTGACATACGATAACAATAAGACAATTTTCTATTCTAACGATGGAATAGGTACTTCAAAAGGGGTTTGCAATATGACCATACACAATGGTGAGTTATATGCAAGCAGTTATTCTAATTTTGTATACAAATTGGATAATAATAATAAATGGACATCATTGAATAAAGGTATACTAAGCGAAGCGTCTATTAGACCCATGATAGATTTTAATTCTGATGTTTTTCATGCCGATATATTTGGTTTAAGAATCTATAAAAAAAATTCTCTTAGTAGTCATCATCTAAAACTGATTCTTGGATTATCAATAGGAGGAGGTGTATTGTTATTGGGAATTATTATTTATTTGTTTATAAAAGATCCTTTGCATGTATTTGGTAATTCAGGGGGTAATTCAGGGGGTAATTCA
>Ga0209348_1001118_pt1 | contig 13251 bp, 11 predicted proteins | sample ETNvirenome_2_30_FD_184065 | JGI IMG/M metagenome (GOLD analysis project Ga0209348, IMG submission 184065) | Marine viral communities from the Pacific Ocean - ETNP_2_30 (SPAdes) (version 2) | ecosystem: Environmental > Aquatic > Marine > Oceanic | place: Pacific Ocean | collected 2013-06-22 | reverse complement strand
CAAAGGGTGTATATAGAAACTGGTATTCTCAAGAAATACCAAATCATTTAGCTAGTCACATAGATCACAAAACGGTATTATGGACTGCGACTACATCCAAAGCAAAGGATAAAGAGTATCAACAATTATTTAAAATAGATTTAGACCTTCACATCCTTGTCATGAATGTAGAAGCATTCTCGACTAAAAAAGGCCTAGAGTTTGCCACAAAGTTTCTTAATTGCCACAATGCAATGATGGCTATTGATGAGTCGACTACAATTAAAACTCCTACAGCCAAAAGAACAAAAGCTATTTTGGCTCTGGGTGGTCTTGCAAAGTATAGGAGAATCCTAACTGGTTCACCTGTAACCAAGTCACCATTAGATTTGTATACACAATGTGGTTTTTTAAATGAAAACCTACTTGGTTTTGGTTCTTATTACACATTTAGAAATAGATATGCAGTAATGAGACAAGCAAACTTTGGTGGTCGTAGAGTTCAACTTATTGCTGGTTATCAAAGACTCGATGAATTATCACAAATATTAAAACCTTTTTCTGATCGGGTATTAAAAGAAAATTGTTTGGACCTACCAGAAAAAACATACATAGAGAGACAAGTAGAACTAACAGAAGAACAAAAGAAAACATACGATACCATGAAGTCCGCGGCCCTCGCTTCACTAAAAGGCAAGATGGCAACTGCACCCCATGTATTAACACAACTGATGCGTCTACACCAAATCACTTGTGGTCATTTAAAAAATGACGATGACACTATCACTGAAATCAAAAACAATCGTATTGATTCTTTGTTAGAAGTATTAGAAGAGACAGAAGGTAAAGGAATTATTTGGGCTAACTATGTGTATGACATAAACCAAATTGTAAAAGCTATTAGTAAAAAATATGGTGAAGACTCTATTGTACAATACTATGGTGCCATTCCTGCAGAACAGAGACAAAAGAATATAGAAAAATTTCAAGACCCAGACTCACCTGTAAGATTCTTTGTAGGTAATCCGCAGACTGGTGGTTATGGTATTACGCTTACTGCAGCTAACAATGTAATTTATTATTCTAATGGATATGACTTAGAAAAAAGGCTACAGTCAGAAGACAGAGCCCACAGAATAGGACAAAAGAAGGCTGTAACATATGTGGATCTTATAGCACCAAAAACTGTAGATGAAAAGATTAGAAAAGCATTGCGTAAAAAGATTAATATTGCAACAGAAATAATGGGAGAGGAGTTAAGAGAATGGATTTAATATTATTAAATGATGGTTTGTATAGTTTAGTATCTATTACAAAGGAAATGATAGAGGGCGTAGAATTATTACACGAAGCAGATTGTTTTGATCTTTGTGATATTTTAAGATTACATTTAACAACTTACTATGACTATCCTATTAATGCGCATGTTATGAAAGATGGTAGTGGTGATTTGTTTGGCTGTATCTGTCGTTAGATATCCACGAGTCCCGTTTCACGATTTAAAAACTTGTATTCTATTTTCGTTGTAGCAAAGTCTTCTTTTATTTTATTACATATTTTTTCTACATCAAACTCACCACACGAATAAACATCAAACTGCATTAGTGCAGGATTTGGTTCATCCCAAATATGCATAGTGATATGTGAAGTCTCTATAATTGCAACACCTGTGATACCTCTGTTGCCTGGCATTCTACAATACTTAACGTATGGACCCATAAATATTTTCATATCTATAGAATCAACAAACTCTTTCATCCACTCTGTAAGTTGTTCTTCATCCATTGGTGGACGAGAAGCTTCTGCTCGGATGATTAAATGTTTATGGACTAATAAACTATTTTTCATCCTGGCTCTTTATACTAAATCTTTAGCTTTGCCAATAATAGGTTTGTATTTTGTTTTGCCCTCTGACCTGTAGGCCCAAAGGTATGATGCTCTAGGTTGATCAGGTACATAGCTGCAGTGGATCCAGCCCGAGTTGGGTTCGCCAGGAGTGTAGTACTCGACGATCAATTGATCATAGGGTAGGTTATCTTTAATCCAGTCAGCTAGTTCAGCATTGTCTACGCCAACACATTCGAAATCGGCTGCTTCAGCTTTTGCATGCTGTGAATTGCTTGAGCTGCCGATGGCAAGACACAGATCCACGCTCCGAAAACCGCTCGTCACCTTGACCCTGCCAAAATGATCACGAACGGGTTGTAAAATATTTTCGCATAGTGCTTTTAGTTTTTCTATTTGATCTGCATTTGGGTTGTTATCAATCCCCTTTCTGATTGCAGTATCTGATTTAATCAGCTCTTGAAGGCTGAAGTTACGTGATAAATTCATCCAAACATCCTTTCCAACACAAAGACAACTGCAGTTCCCGCTACAGTCAAAAGAACCCAATAGATTTGATCTATCTTACCGCCCAACTTTTCTACGTCTTCATGCACGTGTTTTAAATTTTTTTTAACACCTGATATGTGTCCGTACAAAGATAAAATGTGTTCTCTTGTATTTTTAGGTTCTATTGCCATTATTTTAATATTAAGTTATCTACTGTGTTTATTCTATCAATTTTATCCTTAGTTGTCTTTAGCTGATCGTAAGGTATATCGCCTGCAGCTACTGTCGGTATGTTACCTTGTCCCAGGAATCCCAGCTCTATTAAAGGAGCCTGAATTGTGTCTAAAATTTGAGTTCCTAGGGTTATGTTTAGAGGGTTTTCTATCTCAGGAAACTCACCAAGTAAGTCTGCTCTAAATAGTTGTCTTCTAATATTTGCAATTGTTGGAAGTATATCTCTTAATGGATCTCTGTAGTTAGGATCTACTTCTTGTATCTCTCTTGTTATTTCTCTAGACTTTCTAAATACATTTTTAGATGGAACGTAAGGCACGAAGAGTCCTTGGTTCAAGGCACTGTAATTTTTCTTACCTACTTTACCTGAAACAAATCTTCTAATTTCTTTCATATCTCCTTTTAAAATTTTAGCAGCATCTAGATCTTGTACAATTTGTTTTTGACTATTAAACAATGCACGATTAGCAGCAATGTATGCATCAATTAAATCTTTTGGTTCTACGACACCACCTCTCAAAGCTGTTTTAGAAAATAAAGCTTTAGATTCCCGAGCTGCTCTTGAGTATTCTGCGGTTTTATAAACCATAGATTTTTCTGGATCAATTTCAATCGCTCTAAATCCTAGAATACCAGCTGCCTCATTACCTAATTCATACTGTCTACCTCTGTCATCTATTCTTCCAACATCATCTGTGGGTTTCATAGATAAACCAATTCTTTGAAGTTGTTTCCAGTTTAAAGGAGCTTGTGATTGAACTAAATGCATAACTGATTTAGAAATTTTTGTTCCTAAAGGATCTCGATCTCCGTATACTTTATAACCTTCGGGGGTTCTACCGCTTCTACCTAAGATAGGAGCGATGTCCATCAATGCCTGAGTCCAAATAGATTCACTAATAAATGGTGATCCTAATTCTTTTGTAGACTCAATCATACCCATAATGAAATCATCCATCATTCCATTTTTATCTTGCTCCCCTGCCTGTACTCTATTTAATATAGTCTGAATAGGTCTTGTAATTGTGTCGTATGCATTACTATGAGAGAAATCTATGTATTTTAATTTACCTGTTTCTTTGTCTCTTATAGGAATTAGTGTAGAATTTTTAGACCAATCAGCTACAAATCTTCTCATCGCTGCACGCTCCTCGGCCGTAACATCGTAAAGCGCTGATGCTCCTGCCACGACTCCTGTTGGTACCGCAGCGGTTGTAAATGCCATGCCTCCTAATCTTTTTAATCCAATGTTTCTAAAAGGTCGAATAGTTTTACCATTAACAGTTGTTGTATAAAATATTTCATCTAGTGCTCTTGATACAATATTAGTGCTTGTTCTCATTATTTCTGCAGGAAACGATACGAAGTTTCCTAAAGGTAGTTTTCTTAAACCTTTTACAAATTCTGAAACGTAAGCATAGTTTGGAATATTGTTTCTAATAATATCTGCTGCTTGTTCTTCAATTAAATCATCAGTGAGTCTAACAACATTACCACTCATGTCTGTAAACTCTTGACCTAATTGTAAACCCGCGGCTCTGTATGCATCCTTTAATCTTTTACTTTCACCAATAAAAGAAAAGATTTTCCAAAAATCATCTTCAGCCGTATACGCATCCTCTGAAAACTTTTTAACTCTTGATAGTCCTTTAAGTAATCTATTTAAACCATAACTTGCTAGGTTGTCAGCGGACGCAAGCTTTCCCGTGATACCACCAAAGTTAACATCTCTTAATAAATTTTGTAAATCTCCAAGTTGCACCTGTGAGTTTACTACTCCAAGTTTTAAAAGTTTTTGATAAAATGCGTTGTCTTTTCTTGCTCCAGGTGATGCAACCTGTAAAGCATTAAAAGCTTGTTTGACAGCTTTGGGATCAGAGAATGGAATAATACCATTAGCCATTGCAAAAGCTCCTGCACTTATAAAGTTTCTTGCGTGTGTAAATGGTGAAAGAATTGTTTTGGCCATCTGTGAAGTAGCTTTTGGGTACAGAATTAAATTTTGATAAATTTGTGAACCAAGACTTCTGCCTGCTGCCATTTCATCTATAGGTTTTACAATGCTATCTACAGTTCCAACTAACGCATATTTAGTTTGTAATGGATTATGTATGGGTAATTCCATATCCACCTCACCTCTTAATATAGGTTTACGTTCACCCTTTAATGCTCTTAGTGTTTGTTTATAATCTAATTGAGGATCAAGTGGTTCTATCCCTTTGATTCCTGCTTTGGTAGCTCTTACAGGTGTAATTGCTTTCCAATCAACACCTTCTACGCCACCGAATAACCTAGCTGCTTCATCTCTACTATTAGCAAACGTAGGAGTTTTTCCTGCAGCTCTTAATTCATTAGAAGTATTTAAAAGATTATCGTAGTATTCATTTCGTCTAACAATACCAGAAAGTTTAGTTGTACCATTTAAAATGGTTTGAAACGCATCATTACCTTTACCAAATAAATCCTCAATAATTTGTTTTTGTACTCCTGTTAATTCTGCAAGTCGCGTATCATTTACTTTTAATGCATCATCTGCAATCGATTTTCCTAAAAAAAAATCAGGTACTTGAAAGTATGGATCTGATTTTGAATTTAATTTAAAACCTTGTTCTAGTTTTGCAGAATTATATACTTTTAAAACTTCTTGTTGTGCTGCTGCATCTGATAATTCTTTTCCTACATTTTCTCTATACAGTTTTTTAAAAGAAGCTTTAGCTGCCTCCATAACTTGTGCTGTAGGTGTGTATAGTTCTCCTATTTTAGATTTTCTATTTTTAAATACATCGTAAGTAGAATCTAACCAGGTTGTAACTTTATCGCCAAACAATTGTTGAAACTCTGCAGCTCCATCAGCATCTAATCTTTTACCCATTGAAGTAAACAACTGACTCCAGCCTTCTCTCATTACACCTAAATTTAATTTTATATTATCTATATCTGTTTGTTTGGCACCTAGCCTAGCTAATTGTTCTACAAATTCATCCATAGCTTTAGAATTCATAGGTCCAAATCTTACTTTTTCTATAAGTAATCCATCTGCATCTCTTGTTGTATCAATAATAGGATCTAACTTATTAGCATTTTTTTCACTAGATAATAAGACTTGATTCATCTTTTTAAGTAAAGCTCTTCTTTGACCATCCACGGCCCTATCACCAATTGCTCTTTTAAAAAATGGAAAGAGTTTACTAATTTGTTTATCTAGTTCTCTAATTGTTGTTTCTGCAGCGTTCATATCAGCAGCTTGTGCTCCTAATAATTTTCTTTCTCCCATGAACGCTTCTTTAGTTTGTTTTCCTCTAGCTCTAAATGGTTGTGAAATCCATTTATCTAACCATCTATTAAGCTTACCATCCACGGCTCTACCTGCATTATCGCTGTTTCTTAATTTTTTTATTGCTATACCAGCACCACCCAATACACCCGCGAATGCAGTGCCTTCAGTTCCAAACTTTAATCTGTTTAATAAAGCTCTTGCTGGATCGTAATCTGTTCCTTCTAGATCTCTATCTAACTCTGTAAATCCACCAACTAAATCTCCAAATGTACCTGCATCTTCTACATCTGCCACAAAAATTCCTTCTGCAACTCCAGCTCCTAATGCTCCAGATCCAAATGTAACTGCTTTACCTGTCTTCGTAAGTTGTGGGGCTGCTTTCTTAGCTAATTTTTTACCAATAACTTCTGCTGCTTCTTTACCTGCTTGTGTTCCAAGATTAAGAAGTCGACCACTTTGTGATGCAACAATACCTGCTCTTGCTATACTAGATGCAGCTTTAGCTGCAAAACCAGCAGGTACACCAATGTTAACAATAAGCTCTACTATTCTACCAGCAGCTGTTGCTTCTGCCATTTCATCAAAAGGATTTATTTTAGCAAAATATTTTTCTACCTCTGCAGCTTTTTCTGTGTCATTGAATAGATCATAAAACATTGCACCTGTAGATATAAAACCTTCAGGTATTTTAAAAAGACCAGATCCAAGTCCAGCCATTACAGATTTAAACGTACTGATCTCGTTATCTTTTTCTGCTGTTTGAAGCTCTTCTTCTTTTGGAGTGCCGGCATCAAGAATTAATCCCATTTAATCTCCTTATTCTTTTTTAGGTGAATCTTTTTTTATCGTAATTGGTTTTCTAGATACTACTTCGCCATTTTTAATTTGTAAAATTTCTGATGTTTGTTCCCATAAATAAGTGCCGTCTTCTTGACTTCCATCATTTTTCCACAAACCACCCCAATCATTGTAATATATTGGACCATCTGCTAATACATCATCAACAGTGTACATAAAGTCTCCTTCATAATTTTGAGCAGCATTGTCTGCTTGTCTAAATATGTTACTTGCATATCCAGATTGTTTAAGGGCTATGCTGTGTTCTTTAGTTCCAGGAGTTAAGCTCGCTAAATATTCTGTATTTTTTTGTGTAATACCCGGTGAAAATACTTTGCTTTTAAGATTTTCTAAATCTCTAATTCTTGCTGCAATAATTTTCTTATCTGCAATTGATTCTGCACTCTCTAATTGTCTTCTTAATATTTCAAGTTTATTCTCCATAGCTTTTTCTGACTGTAGATCTTTAAAGTCAAACGCTTTATCTTGCATTAATTCTTTAAATGCCATTTGAGTGGCAGCATCAAATCTTCCTTCTACTCTAGCAGCGGCACTATCTTCTAGTTTTTCTCTTCTTAGATCTGCTCTGTCTTTTTCTTTTTCAGTTCTACTTGGTTTAGCAATTAAATCTTCAGCTGCAGAACCTAACATACTTCCAACAGTTGCACCTTCTTTTTGTGATTTAGCAAATATACTTAAACCTAAGTCTGATAGATCCGCGATTCTCGCTTTTTTAATTCTTTCAGCAGACTTAGCATCTAAGTCTTTTAATCTTTGTTGCATTCTTTCATCGGCACCTGCGTTCATGGCTTCGAAGTAACTATCAGCCAATTCTTTGTAACCGATTGCACCTCCATCAGTATCTGTTTCTTCTACGCCTTCCATTTCAGTAACACCTGCAGGTATTTCAAAATCATCTTGAGATGCATCTTTTCCACCACCTTTTGCTTCAGCAAGCATTTCTTCACCTTTTTTCTTATCCATAATTTTTTTAACTTGGTCTGCACCTTCTTGGTCTAGGATAGCTTGTTCTCTTGGTGTTGGTAACATCGAATCAATTCTTTGTCTGTTTCTTAATTTAACTTCTTCAGGTGTCATATAAGCCTCATCATATTCTTCATCAGAAGATATTTGAGGAATCATTTTTGCTGACATTTCACTTGCTAAAGGTAATACATCTCTCTCATAGATTCTTCTAAAATCATCTTGATCTTTAAAGAAAGGTGCATCTTTGTCTTCAAATTCAGTACCAAACATATAGTCGATAGCTCTATTACCACCTTTCTCTAAAGGTGCTTGTATGTAATTCATATATAAATCTTTTAATGTGCTGTTTAATCGTGCTGTATCTTTACCAAATCCAGATAAGAATACTTTTTTCTCAGCCATCTTTTTAATGTCTGCTCCTGTGATTCCACCGTCAGGCACAGCTGAGAATCCTGAAGGATATGGTAAACCTCCAGCTTGTAAACCTACTCTTTTTTTATCACCTAATCCAGAGGCAATGCCGGTATTGTAACTATCTACTTTACCACCTCTAAACATAGGTCGTCTTAATACTCTGCTCATTATCCAAATAATCCTAATTTACCTGCGATACCACCAATACCTGCTGCGCCTCCTAAAAATTGTGCCATAGGACTAGCTGGTGCTGCTGGCGGTGCATATCCTACTGTCTGAGTCGGAAATGCTCCTGGTTGAATTTGTGCAAGTTGTTGACCAATTAAACCTAATTGTGTGAACGGTGCAAACTCTGCTTCTCTTGCTGCAATTTGATCTGCATCTCTTTGGGCTTGTGCCACAGCTTGTTGCTGTTGACCTAGTGCAGATTGATACTGACCTAATCCTTGTCTTGCTGCAAGATCAGCTGCCGCTGCCTGTTGTGCTTGTTGAAATCCTTGTGCTAATAATTGTGCTTGAAGTTGTGTTCTGTTAGCTTCTGCACCTCTAGCTGCTTCGGCTGCCATCACACCTTCTCTTGCACCACCGAAAGCACCTGCTCTAATTGCTTGATCTCTTAAACCTGTTTGTGCAATTGCTTGTTGTCTGTCAAATTCTGCTAGGGATGCATCAATAACATCCTGTTGATACGGAGACATAAATTGTTTGTATGCATCCGGTCCAACTAAAGTTCCTAAATCACCTGCTGCAGCTGCTGCATCTTTCTGTAATTGTGTTTGACCTTCTACTGTAGGTGCATATTTAGATGTATCAATTCCTTTAAATACTTTTTTTCCAGTTACAGGATCAGTTGTAAATCTACTATCTGGTATTGCACCACCACCTAATTTATCTATAGATTTTAAAAAGGCTGTAAGCGAACCTTCTAATATCGGTGCTGGTTTTGTTATTGTTACTGTTTCTGACATTATACTCTAGCCTCCAAATCATTCATTAATTTATACATTCTTTTAGCACCTTTATTAACACTGCCACCCCCTGCTGCTCTTACAGCATCAGCAGTCATTACAAATTCGTTTTTAGAAAGTCTTGCAGGTACATCATCTGCTCTTTCTTTTTTACCAATTGGTACAAATCCTCCACTTCTTAAATCCATTTCTTTACCACCAAGGTTCATCAGTCCACCATCTTTTTTAGCGATAGGTTGATTTATATCTTTACCTAATATTTCTGTTTGTATAAATTCAAATTCTGCTCTGTCCATATCACCATTTCTATACATCTGATTCGAGTACAATTCATAGAATTCTTTTTTTCTGTCATCCGGCATTACACCATCTGTGTCATTGTACATTGCTTCTATAATAGCTCTCATCTCTGATTGACCAGGCATTTGAGTTACTTTTAATTTATCTACTAAAAATTCTTTTGGTTCTTTTTCAATAGTTTCTACAGCTTCTGTGATTCCACCAAAGTCTGCACCACCTTCACTAAATCCTACTCTACCACCTTTTTTCATATCCATAGGTAAAAGAAAAATAGGTTTATCTTTAATTTTAAACAAACCCTCTTCAGTTTCTTCTGTTTCAATTTCTTCAGGCTCGCTTTCTTTAAATTCTTCCATGTCCATACCCTCTTCTATGTATCCTTCTTCACCTTTAAAAGGTTCTGCAATGATACGTTCTTTTAACATATCTAATAAACCACCTGTACCACCACCTATATTAAATCCTACTCTACCGCCTTTTTTATATCCTGCTGCTGCGATTGCATCTAAAATTTCATCTTCACTAAATCCATATGCTTCCATAGCTTGTCTGATTGCAAAAGCTCTTGATGCACTATCTTCACCTGCTGCCGCTGCTTCTTCTTCCATCAATCGATCATATTCATCTTGATCTCTTTTAGCTTGTGCAAATAATAAATCACCAGTTGCTGTTGATGCTGGTATAGTTGCTGCTTTTAAACCTGCCATACTAAATGGATCTTTCATACCTGCTGCAAATATATCTGAACCTTTTGCTAAAGCTTCTAAACCTTTTCCTCTTAAAGTATCAGTTCCTATTTCTGCTGCTTTACTTCTAAATATATCAGCCGAACCTTTTGTTATCATTGGGCCTTCTCCTGGACCACTCATTGAAAAATCTACACCTGTTGGTTTAGTCATAGCACCGGTCAACGCTCCGAGTCCTGCTGATAATAAATTAATATCACCTTCATTACCTTCTTGTGAAAGCTGTCCAAAAATATTTAAACCACCTCCAATAGCAGCTCTAGATAACATACTATTACCAAAAGCTCCCATAATACCAGGTGCAATCATAGGTGCGAATGCTGCAGCATAAGGTAAAAAAGGTTTTACCTCATTAGGTATTATTTTATCTAATACTTTTGATACTGGTTTGAATACTTTTTTTAATAATCCCATATTTTCTCTTTATGTAGTGTAATGATAGCAAGGTCGCAAAGCTTGTAAAAAGGCGAGTATAGAACAATTTACAAGGTTTTTATACATTCGTCAACGACCTATAAATTAGTTTTATTGCCTAAAGGAAGGCCTTGTATCTTAACATGCACGCTTCTAGATATATCATCTTGAGTCGTATCAGTTACGGGACTATCTACGTCCTCTTGAGCCTCGGCATCTGACATATATTCTCGGCCTGTTTTTAGGTGTTTTATAGTCACTTCTATACGTGGTTTATAAACCTTGACTGGTTTGCCGTCTATTACGTGGTCTTCAAAATGTTCTTCTTGCTCTACAAATGGCATTATCTGTCCTCTCTGTTTATTTCTAATACTGATGCAATAACATCTACTGCACCACTACTTGCTTGTACTTTTAATATTTCACTTTCTTTCATAATTAAAGGTTCACTCAATACTTGTTCTTTTTGATTAGCAGCTAAATTAACATCATTATCTACCACAAAACTAGCTGCAGCTGCATCTACTAAAGTTACTTTAACAACTGCTGTACTTCCGGCATCTTCTGCTACATTTAAAGATTTTACAATAGCTCTAGAATTTGATGGCACTGTATATAGTGTTGTTAAATCTGTATTTGTTAAACTTGTTTTTTCGTTTTTATATATATTTGCCATTATCCTAATCCTAACCAAGTAAATCGTTCTTGATCTTCTTTTTGTTGTGTTAAATATGTAGAGTTTAATTGTTCTATTAATATAGATAACGCTCTGTTTATTTGTCTTTGGTTATCTTCACTATATTCTTTTTTAGGTTCTGGTAATCTTACTACAATTTTTGCCATTAACCTCTCCTTCCATCTGGTTGCAGGTCTACTTGAAACGTACCAAATCTCCACGATTCGCCGGCCCCTGTGTTTTCTATTTTAATATTTGCATATCGTCCTCTTGCACGTGTGTCAACTTTAGTTGTGCTAGATGTAATTGTAAAAGGACTTAATGTGGTTGCAGTGCTTGGGTCTGCAGGAAAATCTTTTACAGATATAGTTACTTGGTTATTACCTGTTAACACTTTAAAGTTTGGCAAAAACCTACGCATAGCTAAAAACACTTCACTCTGATCTTTTTGTAAAGAAAAACTAAATGACTCAACAAAAGAAGTTAAAGCCGTCGTGCTACCATCTGGATTAATTTGATCAGTTCCTATCTCATGTTCAAATAATACAGTTTGACCCAAACCTGTTTCACCTTGAATTACAGGAAACGTTCCTGTGCTAGAACTATTAAATGCTGTAGCGTATGGTTTTGGATATACTAAAGAATCAATCCAAGTTGTTCTAATTGAATTTGTATTTGTCCCTGTATACCAGTTACCCATGGGTAAGTTAGCATTGTCTTGTCCGTAATTATAAACTACGTATCTATCGTTAAATGTAGAACCTGATGTTGGATACCACCAAATTACTTCTGTAAATAAATTATTGATTCCTGCACAAACTTGTTGTCCTTTTGTTGTATCGATATCATCATAAACATAATCTTCAACAGAACAAGGTAGTGTATTGACTGTACCATCAAAAGAAAAGAAACCATTGTTACCCATCCAGTATGCAACACCATCAATTTCAATTGCTGCATTCTTACCAATGAGTCCACAGTTTGTACCCACTTGTTCAAAACCAAATGTAAATGGTGCACCAACAAATTTCATTGCATATAATGCATTATCAGTCCATACTAGAATATTTTCTTTTGCAACCAATGCACCCATAATTTTAGTACCATCTTGTAGTCTTTGTGTACCTGCAGTGTTAGTAGCTTCAGGTGTGTAATCATTTATATCTTCATCAACAGAGAATCTTATAAGCATATCATCTTGTGTTGATGGTGTGCCTATAGTTAATTCTGTTCCAAAATGAATTAAGTGACGTGTTGTTGGAGATATCAATGTAACTCTAGTTGCAGTTGGATTATTTGTAGTTGCAAAACCAGCTGTGTTTGTTGCTGCTCTAACTCCTGTTGGATTAGCAGCTCCTGCATTCCAAGTAAATGTTTTACCATTTGCAATTGTTGCAACCAACACTTCACCAAAATTACTTAATGACCAAAGACCTGGCTCAAGAGTTACTGTTGATGCCTGTACTGCACTACCGAATCCTGTAAACTCAGTTGCATTTTGCACCGTTGCATTTGTTGAGTGAGCTTGTCCGTTTGAAGTACCAATAGTTGCTGTTCCATTTGTACCTCTAGTAATACCTAAAAATTGTGTGGAGTTTGTTGATGTGTATGTAATTAATTCACTATCTACTAAAATTGTTCCTGCAGTAGGAAAACCAGTTGTTGAGTCTACTGTAACCGCGGTCCCCGATCCACCTGTACCAGCAGTGTCTGCGTTCAACGATCCATCTAGCTCTGTTTGTGCAACACCGGTAATTGTTCCACCATAGTTTCCAATACCATAACCATAACCATAAGACTGTGCTGCTGGACCCACCACTTCATAAGGAGTGATAGTTACGGACCCACCACTAGATGCAGAACCTGCAGTTGCTGCTTGTATAGTTAAAGTTGTAGAAGTTGGGACTGACAACACTTGAAAGTTTGTATCATCAAAAGTTGCTGTAGTTACACCTGTTGTACCACCTGGTAAAGTTGTTGCACTTAATCTTATTATATCTCCAACAGCGATTCCGTGGTCCGCTGATGTGGTTAAAGTTACAGTTGTTGTTCCATTAAAAGTAAAAGTTGCACCTGTGATTGCAG
>Ga0209348_1001117_pt1 | contig 13253 bp, 26 predicted proteins | sample ETNvirenome_2_30_FD_184065 | JGI IMG/M metagenome (GOLD analysis project Ga0209348, IMG submission 184065) | Marine viral communities from the Pacific Ocean - ETNP_2_30 (SPAdes) (version 2) | ecosystem: Environmental > Aquatic > Marine > Oceanic | place: Pacific Ocean | collected 2013-06-22 | reverse complement strand
TGGACCAAAATATTTTTCAACTAATATAAGTGGATCGCCCGCAACACCGCCGCCACCTTCTGTAATATATTTTAAATCTTCTTTTGTTATAAAGTCACTAAAATTATTTCCGCCTTTTGCAACGTCGTCTTCTTTTAACGCCTCTACTAAAAACTCTCTAGCTGTTGCACGTTTAGTAGGGGTCCCTCTTAAGTTAGAAATTGTTTCAAGACCAGATAGTTCTTCTATCTCATCTCTAGTCATTAATCTTTTATCACCAGATGCTTCCATCTCATCCAGTTTTTTCTGTAAGAATTCTTTTCTACCTCTTTCTCCTGGTTGAGGATCTAGTTTACCTGCTTTGTATTGAGCAAACATTTCATCTGTAAAAGCCTTATCTTCTGCTAAAATTCTTTGTGCATCTTTAATAGTCCCATCAAAAGTATATGCCTCTAATCTATCTGCTCCGCCTATTTCGTCTACAAAATCTTCAAGTTCATCAGGTGTCATTTGTCTGTTTCCTGCTTTTCCCTCTTTTAAAATTTGTCTATAAATATTTTCTGCTTCTATATCATTTAGTCTTCGATCATCCATACTAAGCTCATCATAGTTGGCAGGTCTTTTTGGAACTTCAGATTCTACTCTATTCACCAACGCCCTTATTTCATCCTCAGACGCTTTTGGAAATTGACTTCTTATATCGAACTCCATGTCAGAAACATCTTTAACTACATCATCTGCTAACTTTTGTTCTGCTCTTAAAGAAGCTATTCCTTCTTGATCCAGGTTCCTGATCCCTGTTCCCAGGTCAGTGATGTTTGGAATTTGTTTCGGATTAAATACTTCGTCGACCTTTAACATGTTTTCGTAAAGCTTACCTGCTTGGACATCGTTTAATTTATCGGCAGTTAAATAACCTACTGAACTTTCTAACTCTTCTAAAATTTTATTTTTACCTAGAACACCTATTGCATCGATGTTGATGTCAGAGTCGATGAATCCTTCTGGACTCTTCCCTTTACCTAAGAAAGTAATATTGGACCGGGAACCGAGGACATTGTTCATGTTCCCACCTAATTTTGAAAAAAGATTTATAATTAAATTTGTTAATTCTTTTTTAGCCATAATACTTTACGTGTCCTCTTACAATAGGCTCTTCTACATAATCCTCAGGGTGTCGAACCAAACCACCCTGTCTAATTCTCATAATGGCCTGTGTCGTACTATCGACATAGTCATCATGCTCTCCAAATGGGAACGATGCACATTCCTCTATGACTTCCTGTGCAAAATGCTCGTGCATAGGAGCCCATATTTTTCCGCTTTCAAATAACGGAGCAACGGAGTTTACTCTAGCGTGTTTATCATTTCCTTTTGAGGGTGTAAAGTTAATAACTGGGATATCCATCTGCCTCAGCTCGTGAGTTAGCGGGAGCCCTGATGCCTTAGCCTCGATTATAACCATGTCAGGTTTCCAATCTATATACTCCTCATAAGCGACCCGACGTAGCTCTGGAAATTCATATCTGTCCTTGAATGCGTTTAATAATATAATGCTTTGTCCATGGTCCTCGGTCGTAAAGACTCCCCACGTGGTTATGGCGCTAAAGTCAGAAGTATCTTTTTTTGTAAAAGCCGTATCGTAAGATTGTACTATATAATCTAATGGTGGTGGATATTTAGCCGTCCAGTCACGCCACCAATCTCTTTTTAAAAGTGCACCCTCTTCAGCTGTTGGCTGCTGCATATACTGAGATAGCCAATTGCTTACAGGAATAGATGCTTTAGTTTTGAGTAATTCTTCCGAGGTCCAGTATTCTGGCCACACGGGTTTTCCATCTGGTAACAAAGCAGGTAGTTCAACGACCTCCCACTGATCAGACCCTTCTTCTGATTGTGCTTTTAATAACTGTCCTGTGATATCTTTTGTAGACCAACGGGTCATAACAATTACAATTCTACCACCGGGTTGTAAACGCTGTCTAGGTCCTGACGTATACCAATTTATTGCTTTTTCAAATGACTTACTGTCTTTACGAATATCTTGTTCTTTGTGTGGATCATCGATAATTAATAGATCAGCACCACGACCTGTTATCGCTCCACCAACACCGGCTGCAAAGTATTCACCACCTTGTTCTGTTTTCCATTTACCAGCAGCCTGAGAATCTTCTTGGAGTCTTGTATCAAAAAGTTCTCTATAATTTTCTTGGTCAACTAAGTTCTTAGTCTTACGACCAAAGTCAATTGCAAGATCTGCTGTGTGAGTTGCTTGAATAATTTTTAATTTTGGATTCTTCCCGATCATCCATGCCGGGAGTAAGTATGAGGCAAACTCCGACTTAGTGTGTCTTGGCGGCATGTTTATGATCAGACGTTTAATTTTCCCCGTAGCGAGGTCATTAAATTTTTTATTAATAATTTTATGGTGGGACCCCTCTATAAATTCAGGCCACACATACTTTACAAAACTTAAGAAGTTTCTATTAATATGAGGACGAGCGTCATCTAAAGCTACACTTCGTTCTAGTTCTATTAATTTAGTATTTTCTTCCGGAGTCAATCCGTCAAATTTTTTTGTAATATTTTTTTCGTTTTGCATATCAACAATATGTTTTCAAAACATATACCATAATCGTCTAAATCTTCAACTATAGACAGACTTAGGATCCCTTTTGTCTGCAAAGGGGTATTGCCTTTTTGTTTTGCGATCTAGAATGTTCTTGGGCCTGGTACCTCTATGGGTGGGCCCACCCTAGGGTGGGCCCACCCAGTATCGCTAAAAAATTTTTTTCTTGACTGTGATATTTTTGCAACACCTATGCAGTTTTTGCATGGGATATTGTGGGAACAGGGTATGCAATAATTGCATGGGATATTATAGCAATATCCTATGCAATTACCACATGGCTCTATAAGATTAGCCTCACCTTACAGAGCCAAGCGAGTACAATCAAAAGGGCAATTCCTCTTGATTATCTTCTTTCACTTCCTCATTTAATACTAATGGCTTTTCAACCATTGAGAAATTAACCTCTTGCAAGTGATATGAAGTCTTTTGTCTGTCCTCGTTCAATGTATCAAGAGCCAACAATTTTTTAACTGCTGTTGTTAAATCATACATTGTATGTTTATGGATAGAATAAGTATCCGAAGAATGAGAGTATTTAACCCTCTCAACTATAAAAAACTTTTTTTCTACCATAATAAACCCCCACTAAATGCGTTTAAGATAGTCAACACCGAGAGCATTGCACCAACAAACGCTAGATTTAATATTACATATTTTGTCATTTGTCCTCTTTCTGTTACAGTTTGATTTTCCAACTATCTGACGCTGTTCTATATCCACCTTGATCAACGTCAAAATAAGTCATTAATAGTCTTCCTGCTTTTGATATCCAATACTTAGATTGGTCTGTCCACAAAGCATTTCTTGTAATATGCTTTTTATCACTTGCAGAAAAATAAGTGATTGTGAAGGGTTTGTCTTTTATCATTTGTTCTCGCTTTCTAGATACTTTTTGTATCTGGGATTAACTTATATTAATCCCAGATTATTGCAACAACTTAATTTAAGTTATCCACATTAGTTTCGGATTGTGACATATATGCAACACGTTCAGCAATCTTTTGTTCTCTTGTTTTTTCTTTATTCTTCATGCCTTTAATCCTATCAGCTAAATTTTTAGGATTATAAATAACTAGCCCTGTTGAGTTAGTTCTAATTATTTCTGCGTCATTAATTGAAAGACCAAGTTCAGTTGCTAATTCAATGGCCTCATCAAGATACTTATATCCCTTTAATCCAATCTTGATTTCTTTCATCTGTTTTAAGATACTTTCAATCCATTTTTCGTGAGCCATGACAAAATTTGCTTTTTGTTTTTTCCAAGTAATTAAAAAATCAAATTCAGATTTTTCACACGCAATAGATCGATCTCGACAATAATCACGACCAATTAAATCGAGTTGATATTTTTCATTCCACTCACGACCATATTTGGTTTCATTATTTCTGCCACCAGATAAGCCCAAATATTTTTCATTGTTCTCAACATACTTTCTTTTATGTGGGTTATCATCTTTATCAGCTTGTTCGATTAAGATATCTGCGTTGCAATCTTCTTGTGCATTGATTTCATCTCTAAACAAAGCAAAGCTATAAGACAAATCTCTATTAGAAGAATAATTATTTTCACTATCAATAGAACCATTTAATTTAAAATCAAAATGTTTTTCTATTGGTACATTTTCTTCAAGAACAGTTTGTTGTTTTAAATGGTCAAATTTTTCTTGTGTTCCAAGATAATGAAAATGAAAACAACTATCTTTTGCAATAGTCGAAACATTCTCAAATTTATTTTGAAGATAGTATGCTTTCTCAACATCATCATCTGTATAATGACGTCTAACTATTTTTTCTGCAACTTCCCACGCAGTATCATTGATATCAACTTGATCTGCTTTTAAATTGTCATACTTTCTTTTTTCTTGTGTATCTTCCTGTTCCAAGTGTACTCTCAATCTATTTGAGATTTTACTTCGGTATTCTTGGTTAAGTCTTATTCTAGCCATTTGTCCTCTTTCTGTTAATTGTTTATTTATTTTAAAATTTCTTTTAAACTATCCTTGACTTTTGTCAATGGGATATTATATTAAAAACTGTTATTTATAAAAACTTAACACAATTAGAAGTATTGGGTTGAGAGGTAGTTCCAGAGTGGAATACTCAACCCAATCAGAAAGGACAGAAAGATGAAATATTGCCAATCTCATAAGTGTCATACATACGACACAAAAGACAGGAAAAGAGGTGCAAAAGGAAGTAAAACAAATCAGACCAGAAGAAGATCAGATTTCTACTATGGTGGTGGAAATTTCTGCTCATTGAATTGCTACAATGATTGGGCAGATGATTTTATGAATAGAGCCATAGATCAAGTATCTGGTAGGATTAATGAGCCATACAAACTAAATGAAGAAAACGCTTGGCAAAAAAGAAGAAGATATAATTGGAATGGTGTTGGTGGTTATTCAATGACTTACTTTTGGTCTAATATGGTTTCAAATAGAGAGATTGAAATCACAAAAGAAGAATTTGAAAATCAATCTCAACCAAGTTTATAGTTTCATCTGTCCTTGATGAACAACCACAAGTTGTATTTTGCCTTCACAACTTGTGGTTGAAAAAAATTTTTTTCTTTTTTTTGAAAACCAGAGCTCAAGCTCTCAAGCTAGGGTGGGCCCGCCCGGGGTGGGCCCACCCATTGGGGCTGCGACGTTTTATCCCTTTACTTCTGGGATTAACTGGGATACAAGGATCCTGGATTGTTAAGTTAACCTGCGGGCACCTCTGGCAACCTAACGGGCCTCGTCTGTAGCTCTTCCGGCCATGAAACTTGTCAGAGCTTCACCAGCTGGAACCTGGCACAGCTGCGCAGCTGCGCCGGGACCTGGGATTGCTTCAGCTCATTAGCTCAAACCTGGCGGCGGCCGGGTGGCGCGTGCAGCTGGGGCGCAAGCTCTCAAGCAAGTTGACAAGCTCACAAGCATGGGATATTATAGGATTAAAAAGAAAGTAGAAATTATGTTAAAAAAACAAGCAAGAAAAATTACTGGCGGACTGTCGAAGCCGTCGAAGATGCCTGGTCCAGCGTACAACCTGCCGGCCTGGCACTGTCAGACTGGCGCCAAGCTCAGAAAAATTGAAGGGACCCCCTGCTTCGGGTGTTATGCCATGAAGGGGCGCTATAGGTTTAGCAATGTCAGGGCGGCACTGGAACGCCGGCTGGCTAGCCTGGACCATCCCGACTGGATCACCGCGATGGTGACACTGGTTAAAGGCCAGCCCTGGTTCAGGTGGCACGACAGCGGGGACCTTCAGAGTCATGACCATCTAAAAAATATTTTTGAAGTGTGCAAGCTCACGCCGGAGACCAGGCACTGGCTGCCAACGCAAGAGCGGCAATACCTGCCAGCGGACCCGGCAACGGTTCCTGATAATTTAATTATCAGGTTGTCAGGATCCAAGGTTGACGGACCGGCGCCAAAGGCCTGGCCGTGGACCTCGTCAGTAGTGACCACGGAGGACCAGCGGACGTGCCCGGCCCCGACTCAGTCGAACGAGTGCGGCAGCTGTCGCGCGTGCTGGGACCGGTCGACTTCAGACGTTGCATATGGTAAACACTAGAAATGGAATTCAAACACCCAAAATATTATGCTGAACTCAGGAAGCAGGGTCGCAAGCTCACAAGCTCTCAAGTTCCAGGGAGCAAGCCTGCAAGCCTTCCCTCAAAGGCTCAAGCTTCAAGCCAGAAGCCACAAGCTCCAGGATCCAAGCACCAGGGTACAAGCGTACCTTCCCCTTATCCGGGCCACAAGCAACAAGAATAAAAGTATTCTTAGGATGTTTCACGTGAAACGCTATTTGGTGGGGTGAAAATCTTAAATTGTATACTAATGTATACTTCATCTCTACTGTAAAAAAGGTGCCAGAAGGAGAGAAGCCCAATAGATCAGGAGTGCCAAATAAAGCTTTGTTTTCCAGCCTTGTCCATACAATTTTACTTTTAATTCTCTTAAGCTCACGCCACAAATCCTTCTCTTTTTTCAAGTGGTATACCTCTCGGTCTTAGAGCTTGCCAATAATCTTTGGCATCTTCCAACTTCCTGCTAGTTTAACACCTTTTATATTTAAAATATGCGTGTCTCTATCACCAATCATTCTAGTTTCCAAGAGTTGAATTTCAGATACGTCAAGTTTTTCACCATTAGGCATCTCAATCTGTACTCTTGCTTGTTGTGCAACAGGAGAAGTTAAAAATTTATCTAAAAATAATCGTAATTCTTTCGCTTTCATAAGGGTTGATATATATCCCAGATACAGTTATATTGCAAGGATGACTCAAGAAATTGTCAAAAAGAAGGCAGCCTACCCACAAGAGCTGACAGAGATGCAGCGTAGATTCTGTGAATATCTAATCATGAACGAGGGTAGAACCACACACAAAGAGGCAGCGATAGCTGCTGGCTATGCCCCCAAGTATGCAATCCAGGAAGCTTCTGGTCTCATGCAAAACCCAAAAGTATTAAGGTACTTACAACATAGAAGTAACGAAGTTAATAGAGCATTTACTGTAACTAAAAACAACTATGTCAGAAGACAACAAGTATTATCTCAGGCACTGGTAGATCAAGGTAAGATTGAAAAAGCACTGGGGTTTGAAAACTTAATCGGTAAAGCCACAGGTCAATTCATGGATATACACTTGCATGGTAATTTAAATGACCTTACTAAAGATGAAAAGCTGCAAGAAATCAAACGTCTAAAAGAACTAAAGGAAGAGAGATTACAACTTATCAAAGAGTAATCTTTTCTAATTTAACAATACATCCCACAGGAAATATATTACGGTCTGAAAATGAAACGTCTTTATCTTCATATGATGCGAATGTCCAAACGAACTTGGAAGTTTTTTTGTAAATGTATGCATGCGTTATCATTTTGCTGCATTCGAATTTATCAAATTCTTCGACTGATGCATGGCCTGCATCCCCAGTTATATCAATCCACTCTAGTCGATAAAAATAATACTTCTTCGAACCGATCACGACGTGTTTAAATTTTGATTTCTTCTTCCTTCTCATGGCTGCAGTATACTCTGTGTCTCAGATATTTTTAAATTAAAAATGTAATTCATATGCGCGCGACCCTTAAATCGTTGCAAAACCTTGCTTTTTTAAACTTTTGTATCTTTTGTATCCAATTGTATCCTGCTTAAAGATACAAATTTGAGCGAATAAACGTTGGTATATAACACTTCTAGAATTTGTACCAATTGTAACCGGTTTTAAAAAAAAATAAAAATGATTTTGTTTTTTACTACAGAAAATAGTATACAAACGGGTCATGATAGGATTATTCAATAAAATACTGGAGTTTTTAATCATTTTTTGTATCTTTACCCTCTTTGTGGCTTGGTACATTTTGATAATATTGGTCCACTCTCTTCAAAAATTGGTGTTGGTAGTCCACAAATTCCTTTCCGGTAACTTCAAACCTCTGAAAAAATAAATCTTTACTGCACATTAGAATCACTCCAGATTGTATCTTGGTACGATATACATAGTTGTGGGCCATCGCGTATCCACCCAGCTGGCAGAAGTAATCATCTATCCACTCTCTGCGTTTTGGTTTATTAGTTTGTTTGAAATCTATGATTGCCTCATTTCCGCCATAAACTCCCACAATGTCCGTGGCCCCTGCATATAGGTCCGGATAGTACAAGGTCACTTCCTGGCCCCACACTTCTTCCAGCTCCCCGAGCCCTGATTCTATTATCTTTTTAGCCATAGGTTCGGCTTCTTTACCTATCGATGTAAGGTCCTTGTGCCCTGATCCATCAATATACGCTTCAAGATACCTGTGCATGGCTGTGCCACGCATCGCTGATATATCTCTTACCCGGTCTGCGTACTGAGCACCAAGTCTAGATCTCCAGTTAGCAAGACTCTGTTTTTTCTCTTCCGACTGCGTTGCAGATAGAATAGTGGTCACCGATGGTAGCTTCTGACCTGTTATATCGTAGTGTCTTTTACCGTTGATCAATGCCCGCGTAGATGTCGGGTACTCAAATTTATTTGTTCTTTTCATTATAATTTATAATCCACCAAGCTATAAATCCACCAATGACAATGCCCAACATACCAATTGCAAGAAATCCTATTCCGTACCCAGCTGTCATTCTGCATTCATCCATAGTTTATAAGCTTTTAAATCTACAATATTACCATTCATCACTTTATGATCTCCGTAGTGATCAATAATCTTTTGTATGCCCTCCATCTTTACATGCGCGTAGGGCCATAATAAACGCGCTACAAAATAAGCATCTCTAAACTGACAACGCCAGCGCCATTGTTTTTTCCAGCCGACAGTGTACGAAGTTTTATATCTTTTCTCGCCAACTGTTCCGACTTGTAATGTCTCATGCACCCAACGTAAAACAGACTCATCAGTCATGGCCATCTCCATTCTTATACTCCAGGTTGGATATGCTTTTTTATTATGGGGTCTCTTTCTCATGTATTGCTTGTATTGTATGTGACCTTCGCCATCAAACAGCCCGGCTATGTAGGCTATATCTGTTTCAGACGTCATTTTTAGTTTCCATCTGTTCATTGTTAACAATTGTAGCCTCTGCATGTCTTTTAATTTGATTAAGTTGTACAGAGTCTGCAACGTTTCCTGATACAGATATTCTAGTTACATCAGAATAGAACGGCGCAACATAATGTTTCATCCACGCAGGAAATATAAACATGTCCCCTTCTTTGGGATGTATAGATTGATAGGTTATGGCTTGTCTGTTTCCTTCTCCATATAGAAAAGATAAACTTCCAGGTCCACCAGACTTACCTTTGTAATCTTTCTGTTCTTGTGTAATTTCTTCTGGTACTTTCAGAAATATCACAAACGATAGTTGATCAGAATGATCATGAGGTGGGTTAAACTCATGTTTTTTCATGTAATTTACCCATAACGCAGTCAACATATATTCTGGTTTTCGCTCGTAAGGGTCTGACTTCCATTTCTGAAATGCAACATCATAGACACCCAAGACTTGTGCAATTTCTGGTAAGTAATGTTCTTTGTTTCTGTATTGATATTCTTCTTTAATAATTCCTGCAAGTTTGTTTGTGTAGTCTAAGTTTTCTTTTTTTGCCGCCTCTGCACCAACTATTAATTTATTTTTAAAATCATCAGATATCTTTAATTGCACTATGCAAGGTCCCCAATTTAATACTCCGTATGTTACTTGGTCATTACCTTGGGTAGGTATTTTTGTTTCACTCACTTATCCCCCTTCATTATCTTGTAGTTAGAAAATTCTTCGAACAAACGATCATATTCTTTTTTAAAATTATCACGTTCAAGTTCTAAATTTAAAATTGCTTTGCCGGCCTTCCTACATTGTTTTTGTAAATACTCTTTTTGTTTTTGTAACTGATCTATTCTTTCTTCAAGATCTAGTGGTCCACGTTTTGTCATTGTATTCTATGTATACCATCCTTGTCGACGATAATACCGTCGACATCCTCTGGGTACAACTCTCCTTCACTTTTGCAATCTTCACAGTTTGCATGTTGTTCTTCTTTTACTAACTCGTAAGGGACTCTGACAAATCCATTACCCTTACAAGTCGGGCATATTATTTTACTTTTTTTTGATTTGGCCATTTAGTTTCCTCGCTTTCTCATTTACTAATATACTTATAGTCTGTGATCTACTCAAAACTGTATCTGGCTGTATTACTTTTCTTATCTTATCAATGAGATCATATGTTTTATGACTCAGTGATACGTTTTTATATTTTGTTATATCTGTCATGTGATATACTCCTTTCTTAAATTTATCATATGGGATTTATCTCACAATTTACAATAGGTGTCAATGAAATTTGTTTTAACTTTATTAATCTGCACACAAGTCGGTGGTACTTGTTTACCTCCGTACAAAGTCCCAGAAAAATTTGATGACGGTTATGATTGTATGATCAGAGGCTATGAAATGGCACTAGATAAGTTACAAGAAATGGGACGTGAAGACGTCAATAAACATAATATTTTCATTAAGTTTGGTTGTTTTGCTGAATCAAAACCACAAGGTCAACCGACATAATTTATTTTTGTATACAACCAATCAGCTCACCACTACCATCATTCATTACATGAGCGTTGATAGGGTAGTCATGATACGTTGTAAGTTTTACTCTTATAATATCACAGAGGTTAAATAGATCTAATTCGTTTACCACTAATGACATATGTTCCATCATCTGTTTTGTTAACGGAACTAACTGATACATTCCATCGTTCAATATTATAAGATCCACCTACATACTCCTTGTCATCTATCTTCTTTTGCATCCTGACCCCCAATTCTCGTGCCAAAGGCAATTATTTTCCTGATCCCCGATCCCTGAAGCTCTAACTTCGCATACGGTTTCCAGGCCTTCTTAACTAGGTTTAGTTCTAATACAAGATTAGACCATTGTTTTTGTGTTATGTCTTTACTACTAATTGTTATCTTTTTTTCTTTCATACATTTTAATATAATATCTTACATTTATATGTCAAGTTTATTGTGGTCTGCCCTGTCGATTATATTTTTTATAGGATCTTTTGGCGTTTTTGTTTAATGTTTTTGAGTGACGTCTAGGTCTTTTTCTAGGCTTCTCTCTGGGTACAAAATGTGTAAATTTACGTTTCGCCATCTTCGTGTGATAGTATATATTTAACGCCATCCTTTATGGATGTCAACGCTGGTATGTAACTTATCTTACCATTTACATGTTGTTCTAGATCAGCACCACAATTCATACATCTGTAAAATGTTTTAGTAACGCCCACCAACATTGTAAATTCGCTGCATGTTGGACAGACTCCGTTTACTATTTCTGCACTGATCTTTACCATTACCCTATTATTCTTATAATTCTTTTTCTACCCTGGTAAACCTCTATTTCTGCTTCTACCTTTTTACATTTGAAGACTACTCGCTCTGGGTTTACTTGCTGTTTGGCTATACGCTTTGATTTAAGACACGCTTGTAATGATTCTTTTGGAACATGCTCTATCATCTTTCCGTTTAATTCTAATATTAATGCAAATACAATCTCTATCATTAATGACCATTCCCGTTTCTAATTAATTTTTCTACATCTTCTGTAAGTTTTTTTGTTCTTTCTTGTAAAAATTCTATATTAACTGCGTTGTTTCTCATGCTTTTAACTTCTACTTCTAACTCATCTAATAATCCTGCGATATGTTCGACCAACATGAAAAGTTCTGCCTCCCCACTTGATTGACCAAGTTCTCCACGTGGGTATTTTATTCTAAACTCTGTGTTGTGTTGTAAATCTTTTTCAAACAATTCTAATTTTGTGCTGTGTTGGTTGAGCTTCTCATTGATACCAAAATATGCCCACGTTCCAATTGCAACAAGCGCAATTAAAGATGCTACGGTCTTCATCGGCATTTGCACTTTAGCTTCGTCCGATATTGTTAATGGTTTATTACTCATTCGGTCCTATAAACTTGTCGCCCATAAGTTTTATATCAGGATTTTCTTCTTTATAATTATCTTTTAGATCATCCCAATGACTGCCTTCAGGCTTCTTATTTTCAGGAATGATTATACCAGAACATTTTTGTACTAGCAATGCGAAGTTAGGATTACGTTGAATAGTGGGGTTATTGTTGACTTTTCCACACATTTTCATCAGTTCTAGCTGTTGTTTTAGTTGTGCATTTTCTGTTTGTATTTCTCTGAATTCTTTTGTGCAGGCTGAGCCTAAATACTTTCTCCAGGTAAGTCTTATCGATTGATCATCACTAGGGCTATCATAAGCGTTAGTATGATCATAAGGTCGATACCTGGACTCCGAGTCCCTTTGTTCGATTGATACGCTAAGATCGCCAGTACTACAAGTATTAGTACCGTCATTGAGATACTCATTTCTAGGATACGCTGGCGTCGCACAAAAAGCCAAAGCTGTTAGCATCAGTATTAGAAGTCCTGTAAAGTAATAATTCATCCTGGCTATCTCCATGCATAACTACCTATTTAAATCCTTAATATCATAACTGTTTTCTCTAACTTGGTCTGCTAATTGTCTGTATAAATTTTCTGCCATCTGCCATGTTGCTTCGGCAGAGGACAATCTTGTATTTATTTCTGCGATATTTTTTTGGGCTTGTTTTAAATCTCTTTGTAGATTTATTATTTCTTGCTCTGATTGGTTGATACTATCTGTTAAATTAACAACATACCTGACACCTGTGAATGTCCCCACTACAAGTGAAGCCACCACAGGCACCATTACTATATTTTTCTTTAACAAATCTACTATCATTTATCATTTCCAGATTTTTCGTTTTAAATTTCTGATAGGTCTTACAATCCATTTTCTAAAAAGTGCTCTAATCATTAAAATACAATCGCTCCAATAACAAAAGCAGCCACAGCAGCTATAACACATACCTTGTGGTTGTGCCATACTTCCATAGCCTTATCTTTAATTTCACTTATCATCATCATCCTCCAAGTTTCTCAGCTGATAGTCATAACTTCCTTCTTCATGTTCGTCCGTTATCCATTTAGCTGAATTTTCTACGGAATATATCTTACTTGTTACAAGTCTGTTAATCAAGTTTTTGTTTGGGTCAACACCCATAGATGCATCAAACATTTTTAGTCTATTATTGGG
>Ga0209348_1001115_pt1 | contig 13280 bp, 10 predicted proteins | sample ETNvirenome_2_30_FD_184065 | JGI IMG/M metagenome (GOLD analysis project Ga0209348, IMG submission 184065) | Marine viral communities from the Pacific Ocean - ETNP_2_30 (SPAdes) (version 2) | ecosystem: Environmental > Aquatic > Marine > Oceanic | place: Pacific Ocean | collected 2013-06-22 | reverse complement strand
CACTTTACTAATAGCAGCAGACGTGGAACGTATCCACCATAGAAAGCCACCTATTGCCATTGTTAGTATTGCATTCCATATCATTGTCATATCTGCCATATTTCTTCCCTCTGTTTTAATATTTCTTGTTGTTGTTGTAAAAGTTTTTTATATTGTTTATCTATTGCTTCTTTATTTACAATATTTTTTTCTTCTTGTTTTATTTTATTTTTAGGAAATATAATTATATTAGTAGTCATTATTTTCCTCCTATGTTTACTTCTGGTAATGATTCTGTTTGTAATGTACTGCCTTTATATGCTCTTTCTAAAGTTATAAAAGTATCTCTCATGTTTTGTATATATGGTGCTATCTCAGGATTACTTCTTCTTACATCTCTAAAAAAAGAACTATCTAAAGTTGGCACTGTAAATCTACCTTTTATAATATTATTTATTTCTGTATTAGAAAAACCACCTGCAGTTTTTATTTTCTTATCTCTTAATATCTTTTTAATTTGGTCTTCACTCATAAAGGATTTTAAGTCATTTACTAATTCAAATACACCTTGCTGTGCAGCGAACTGTTCTTCTATAGCTTCTTGATAATCTTTTAATGCACCTCTTAGTGATAAGTTTCTAGTTACATTAGGATTAGATAAATTATTTTTTAACTCACGAACTGTAGACTTTAGTGTGCCATTTGCATTTCTCATAAGATTACTAACAGCAAAACCTATTTGTTTTTTAGGTTTATAATCTTGTTCTTTTAATCCTAATCTAAAAGGATATAAAGCAAGTGCAGCAGGACTAGCAGCTCCAGTTGGTTGAAATCCTAACTCTGTTAAAGACTTTGAAAGTTTTGCAGTATCACCAAAGTAAGATGGATTTAAAGCATTTCTAACTTTTGTTCCTAACTCACCTCTACCTAGTGGTGTTGATAAAACATTAAATGCACTTTCTACTGCAGCATCACCACCTACATCTCTTAATAGTTTTACAAAACCAGGTTCTATTAATTTATAAGAATTAGTTAAGTGTCGTATTCGACCTTCATCTGTATTTGCTTTAGAATAATTTAAAAAAGATAAACCTAATTCTGTTGCCATTGATGGACTTAAAAAAGGTTCATATGTTTTCTTTATAGCATATGGTAGTAACTCATCTAATTTTTCTACAACATCTTCACCACTAGCTGCTGCCATCATTAAAGGTGTAATAATATCTAACACATACTGGTCTGGATTATTATAAGATAAATCAGTAACACCATATGTTTCATTACCCTCTTCATCTTTGCCTTTAGGTCTTATCTGTAATGCATGAAATTTTGCCCACTCTGGTTGTGACTTTCTAACACCTGGTTCTACTTTATCTGTGCCTACAACTTGATTATATGTATATGCAGCTACAGTTGGTAAAGCAGCCATTGTAATCTGTGATTTAAGTCTTTCTACTCCAGCTATTTGTAATGCTTTATTGCCTGTTTCAAAACCCTCTTTTAATTCTTGTGCACCTAATTTTAATATCTGATATTTATTACGTAAGTTCTCTGCAGGAAAAGCAGTAAAGGCACCAAGAACAGGTATGTCTCTCATCTTCTCTAATATCTTTGGCACTCTATCATAAACAGGCACAATGTTTAATGTTTTAGTTGCTGCCTCTTCAAACAACATATCATCATCAAATGTTTTAAAACCTTTCTTAGGTATGATAGGGTTGCCATCTTTATCAATACGACCAAAGTTTTTAGCAAACTGTTCTCTTTTGAATTGTTTTTGTTCTGGTGTTAAGTTTTTAAATATAGATTCTGCTCTATCTCTCTCACCTAGTAGTGTCATTAACTTACCAACATCATCTGTGCCAGTATAAGTTCTTTCTGCTTTTCTAGATATTTTTGTACCCAGTTTAGTTCTCTCTACAGCAGCTACACCACCAGAGGCAAAATCTAAAAATCTTCTACCTAAAAATCCTTTTAATCCTTCTTCACTTTCTATTTTTCTAGCATCAGATAATCTTCCTAATATTTGTCCTATCTCCACGTTAGTAGCAGTAACACCAAGTCTATTAGCTATCTGTTTAAATTTTGCTTTTGTTTGTTTATCACCTGTTACATATTTGTATGCATATTTTCCTATACCTCTAGCATTACCAGAAGCAGCCACATATTGTGGTACACCTAAAGCATTTCTTATATGTCCATATGGATTATAAACAGTAACACCTTTTTTTAAATAACCATTAGCACCAGAAAATAAACTGCCTAAAAAGGCATTACCAAATACAGGTTTAGTATCTGTTAATACTCTTATCTTTTCTGCAACGTCTCTAGGTACAAATATTTGTCCCAACTCAGGATTAAATATATCAGTTCTTGGTAGCCTGATACCAACATCTTTTGCCTCTTTACCACCTACTAAAGGCACCATATCTTCACCAGGTCTTGCTCTAATAGCTTCTGCTCTAGCTACTTTTGTATCACCTTTTACTCTTATTCCTATACCTCTACCAAGTAAACTTCTACCTATTTGGTCTGCTACCAATACCTCTGATACAGGTTCTGTAATAGCACCTATAGTTTCTGCAGCTCTAACTGCAGCACTGGTATTAACACCCCATATTTTTTTTAAGATAGGATTTATTTCTTTTTTAGTTTTTAATCCACCAAACTTAGTTGGTTTATCTTTTGGATAAAAAGATTCATAAACTTCTCGTTCAACAAAATCGTCTATTAGTTTAGTTTGTTCTGTAACATTTAACTTGCCTTCAGTTTGTGGCAAAAAGAATTTTTTTACTTCACCAACTTCTTCTACTGCACCAGTGGCTTTATTTACTTTACCTTCTCTAATACCAAGTCTAACTTGTTCTTCTACATCTGTTCTAGCTATAGCTTGATATTGTTTAATTAAGTCATCATTAGCTTCATATCTTTTCCATAACTTAAATGGTATTCTTTCACCTCTTGCAGTTCTTTCGTAAACATCTTTAACATATTGTTTAGGTTTTATTTTATAAATAGTTTCTACTTTTTCACTAACTGGGTCTGTGTATTTACTAATTTTATTATATACATTTTTTCTTAATTTAACAAAGTCAGTAATAGCTTTATATATTCCTGCATCTCCTGGAACTCTATCAGCTCTTTCTTTTAAATCTTGTAAAGCAACAGTATCACCTTCCATTGCAGCATTAATTTTATTTCTTTTTTGTTCAGCAGTTAATCTTATTTCATCAGGTATATCTAATCCATCATCTTTAACAAACCTTTGTTCTGCTATTTTAATATCATCAACTAATCTTTCTGTATCTGCTTTTACTTCTTTAAATATAGCTCGGCCTGATTCAAAGTTTCTTTGAGTAATATCATCTACTCCTCCAAAAGGGAGTATGTAGTTTTTAATTCTATTGGTATACATAGCAGCTTGTTCAGCATTTTTTAAAATACCTTGTCCTACTTTTGTTTTTTCTAAACCTTTACCAGTTACTCTACCTACACCTTTAACACCTTCTAAACCTGCTTTACCTATACCAGCTAATGCAAAACCTGCAACCGGACTAGCAACACCTTCTAATGCACCTTGGGCCAAAGCAGAACCAACATCAAACTTTCCCTGTTCTCTTCTGCCTAATGCCATATCTACATCTTGTGCTTTTAAATTTTGTGTAATACCTCCAGCTCCAGCAATAGCACCTTCAGCTAATAAAGTTTTACCGGTAGCTACTAATTTTTTTCTACCTACAGCATTTTTTACTTTTGCTTTTAGTAAACTTTTAATACCAGCTTTTGCTGTTTCTTTACCTGCCTGAACAGCAGCACCACCAGCACCAAATGTAAATGCACCAGCGATAATAGATAATAAATTAGTAGGGTCAGTAACACCAGCTACTAAATAATCTTTTAATAAATCAGAGGTAGGTGCAGCACCTTCTTTACCTATGCTTGGTAATTGTTCTATCTTATCTATAGCTCTGCCAAATGATTGTTTATTCTCATCAGACATATCTTTTACATTATCACCAATAACAAAAGTAGATGCAACATTTGTATCAAAGTATCTTTTGTTAGTTAACATTCTATCTAGAATATCACCTCTTCGTTTACTAACATTAATACCTTGTGCTTGTAATGCTTTATAGGCATCACGTAAAAATTCATCATCTCTCATCAAAGAGTCATAAGTAATTTTATTTGTCATTAGTTATATTCCAGATACAATACTATCAGGGCCTGCATCATTTATTTTAGTATCACCACCAACAGGTTTTTTTACTTCTGTAGAAGACAAGTTAACATGTCTTGGAAGAATAATACCTTCTTTAATATATTGTTGTTTTAATGCTTCAAATTTTTCAGAGGTAATTTTTTGACCTTCTAAATCATCATATAGTGATTGAAGAGTTTGTAAAGATGTAGATGCAGACCTAAGACCTACAGCAGCCTCTTCAGCAGCAACTCTTCTTTCTTTTATTAACATGTCACGTTCTGCTCTACTAATATCACCTTTCTTAAATGCAAGATTAATATTCTCAGTAACTAATGCAAAGTTATCTTGTAAGTTTTTATCCAGAATATCTAACTCTTCTCTATTTAATTTATCTATATCTGATTGAAAAGTTTTAACAGCTTCAACTCCTTCTTCACCACCTCTAGTTAAATCGGCAAATAAACCACCTTTTGTGCCTCCTTTTAATAAACCTTTAGAAATGCCCATAATAAAATCTATCTGTGCTTGTGATTTTCTAGCAGCTTTACTTGCATCTATATTATCTAATCTTTTTTGTTTCATTGCATCTAATGATTTAGCATAGCTTGTATAAGCATCTGATAGTTTACCTAATGCTCCAACTTCAGTTCCTATCTTATCACCACCTGTAGTTTCACCACCTGTGATATTAGAATCTGTAGTGTCATTACCAGTTACAATATTAGTTTTATTAGCTTCTGATTGATTAGGAATAACAGGCTGTGGGTCTTCACCAAAAGGAAACCTAACATTACCTTCTTGTGTTTTAATTTCATCTATAAGTTCTGCTTCAGATTGTTTCTCTCTAAAAGTATCTAAATCATCTTCACCACTTTTATCAAATGCTCTTTCTCTAGCTAATCTATTTCTTGTTCCTGTAGCATCAATAGTATATTGGTCTAACTCTGCTCTTTGTTCTTTTTGCTTTTCAGTTGGCCCAAGAATATTACCTAAAAAATCTTTTATAACTCCTGGTAAATTTTGTACCTTTTCTGCTATACGTTCACCTTGACTTACAAATCCTGGTTCATCATAGTCTTTTCTTAAATTTAAAACTTGTTGGCCTTCTTCTCTTTGTACTACAGGTAAATTAATAAGACCACCAGCTTGCATATCCATCTCTTCTAGCATTCTAGTTACATCTTCTTGTTGCATTTGTGTTCTTTCTCTTTCAGACCTTTTACTTCTTGGGTCTCCACCTTTACCTCTTTGTGCTCGTATTATCTTTATCATAATACCTCTTAGTCCACCAGGTGTGCCTTCTTCTGCAGGTATAACAGGACCACCTTCACTACTACCAAATAAATTTAAATTTTGTGCAGCTTTATAAGTACCAAGAGCAGTTCCAGCAGTTCCTAAAGCACTAGCTATAGGACTAGGTTGAAATGTTTGTGGAGCTGTTGTAATTTGTGAACTACCTAATAATGGTGATGCACCTTGAACAACAGCTTGATATGCTCCTAATTGTTGTTCTGGAAATTGTCTTTCTTGTAAAAATCTTTGATAGGATTCATCTAATAATTGTTGTTGTCTTTGTTGTTGTTCTCTACCTACAGCTTCTAAACCACCAAGCTCTGCTCTTCTTGCTTCAAACTCTCTTCCTGTTAAACCACTAAGACCTTCAGCAGCTTGTCTCTCTCTAGTTTTTTGTGCTTCAAATGCTTGTCTTGCATCTTGAAATGCAGCTAAATCACCTTTGGCTTGTATATCAGCTAATAGTCTTGCCTGTGCATCTTGTGCCTGTGACTCTCTCATAGCAGCTCTAGAACCACCAAATGCACCAGCATCTATTGCTTGCTTTCTAAGACCAGGTAATGTAGTTTGTTCAAATTCTTCTCGTGCTTGTCTTTTAGCAATATCAGTAACAGCTTGTTGATATGGATTCATAAAAGGTTGTAGTGTTTCAGCAGTGGCCTCTTGTGTTTGTCTTCTTACTAAATCTCTTGCTTCTTGTAATCCACCAGCTTGTGTACCTACTAAACTTTTTAATCCTTCTTGAGCAGCTAATTGGTCAGTAGTAACATCAGCAAGTGTTTGTCCTTCAAAAGGTACAAATCCTTCTGCCATTCTTTGTTTATATAATGCTTGACCTTTACCTAATATATCTTTTATAAAAGGTGCTACCTCTTCTGCTATCTTAGGCTCTGTTACAGTTTGTGGTATTTGTTGTACCGGTTTACCCTGTCCTAAACTTAATAAAGATGACAATATACTCATTATACACTCCTTCTCATTCTATTTAATGCTGCTAGACCATCTATTTCTTTTTGTTGTTTTGTTTGACCTGTTGCCTTTTTACGTATGTCTTTTACTGTTTGGTCCATAATCTCTGCACCTTCATCTGGATTACCATTACCTAGTAAAGACATTGTATTAGCATCTACTACATATTCTTTAGGACTTACTGCTAGTGTTGCCACTTGTTGTCCTTGTTCTCCTTCTACGATAGGCATATAAACATTATCTTCCATACCTGTTCCTTCACCACCTACCATTCCTGAAAACTCTTTATACTTTACATCCATGTTATTCATAGGCATTTGACCACCATATGCCATACCTATTAAACCACCTGATGCACTTAATACTGGGTCATCAACTCTATCGAAACCATATGTAACACCTGATGCTTGTTTTTGACCACCAACTCCAAAACTTTGTGAGGCTTGTTGTATCATTCTAATTGCTTCATCTCTTGTTAATATATTACCTTGTGCATCTCTATATGTAAATTGTTGTTTATCAAAATCAGTTTCAACTGGTGTTAATCCTGCCATAGCTAATTGGTCTTGTGGTATTTGTTGTCCAGCACCTAATCCGGATAGTAATGTAGATACTCCTAAAGCTGTTGTTAAAGGCTTATCTTTTGCAAACTGCACACCTTTCATTAATGCATCTTTAGTTTTATCAAGTAATGAAGGTGCAGAAACAGTTGGTGCTGTTCCACCAGGATATTGCATAGTACCAACATCTCCTCCATAGGTAGACATTTGTGGTGCTGAAGCAGTATTAATACCTGTTAAAGCAGCATCTCCTCCTCCTCCAAATGTTTGTCCTTGAAATGATGTTGTGCTTGGTCCTGCTGCATCTCCATATGAAAGAGCCTCTGGACCGACTCCAGAAGCAGCAGTATCAATACCTGTTAAACCTGGTGTTACACCTACACCTGCTGCCTGTTGAGCTGCTACATCTCCAACCATTGATGGCTGGGCATAAGACTGTCCATAACTTAAACCTGTTGTATCAGTTGGTCCTCCTGTATAAGCAGAACTTGCACCACCAGTACCAGCTTGAGTTGCTTGTCCAGAACTAAATAAACCTTTAGAACCTTTTGGTGTTTTAAAACCTGTTGGTGATGTTAAACCTGCTAAACCACCAGATATAATAGCAGACTTTAATGCATCTTTAGGTTTACCACCAGTTAATAATGTTGTACCTCCAGAATATATAGCAGCATTTAATGCAGGATTAGCAACTATAGGAGGCAATCCTAAAAACATAGGTGCTGCAGTTATAGCTAATTTACCTAATGGTGATTTAGCAACTCTCTTAACAGTTCTAACAATAGCTCTTGGTATGCTAGTTATTTTTTTTATAAAACCACCAAACCCAGCTTGTGCTACAGGTAGGGACATAAGACCTGTATTCATCATAGGTTGTTGTTCATTCATATAATTTTCTGCTGCCATTCCTTGCATAGTAAGTGCTTGTAAACTTCTCAGGTTATCCATACCTGTAGGTGCCGGCTGTTGTAAATTATCCCTAAACATTATTAAATCTTGTAGTCCCATTGCCATTATATTTTCCTTCTATCCATGTAGTTTGATTGAGCTTTTGTTTCATTTGCATAAAAATTATTACTAGCATCACGTAAAGGTTCTATCTTTTGTTTTTGACTATAGATGCCTTTCATTAACCCAGTTTTACCTTGATTAATATTTTGTATATAATTACTTGTATTAACTAAATTAAAATAATCTTTCATTAAAAAAATGCCTTAAATGTTGTTGAAGCTGCAGTGCTAACAAATCCTTTATATTTACCAGCACTTGTTGAATATACCACATCACCTTTTTGTGGATTTGTAATATTACCAGATGTTACTTCTACTCGTATAGTTGTGGATGGCCTATTGTCTACTTGTGAATCTCTTGAATCTAATTCATTTAATAATGTAGCACCCCATCTTTGTATCTCGTTATACATATCACGTAATTCTTTTGTGGGTATATTTATTAAGTTAGATAACTCAGGATATCTTGCCATTATCTCCCACCATCTTTTTGTAATGCCATTCTCAGTGAACCCCATCTCCAGCTAGTTCCTGTAGAATCACAAGATACCCTGATTCGTGCTTGCCTTCCTCGTGCTCGCATACTTATCTTTTCTGTAGTATTCGATATCGTAAATGGGCCTTTCTCAGTTACTTCTTGGCTTTCAGGATATCGTTTTGTTTTAACACTAAACTTAATATTACCTGTATTAATATCATAGTCTGGTACTATTTTATCCATAAATATTAATTCATTACCTTCATCTAAATCAAAATCTGCAGATTCTATAAAAGAAGTTTGAGCAGCATTATTAGCAGTAAATACAGACACTGGTTCATTATTGTATAAATTACTACCACCAGCAGATGTACCTGTTGTTATTGTATTTCCAAAGACTGTTCTATCTGCAAAGGTTGTAAATAATCCTGTACCATAAACCCAGTAGTTTTCTTCTGGTGAATGCACTACATATTTATTACATTCTTCTGAATCAGTTCCTGGATATAACCAAATTATTTCTTTGAACTCAGAATTAATACCTGCAAATACTTTATCTTTTACATCATAATTTAAATCATCAAAGATAAATCTTCTTACAGTACAAGGTAATGTTTTTACTTGACCATCATAGGCATAAAAGTTTTCATCACCCATCCAATAAGATACACCATTATAATCAACACCAGCATGTGCTCCTATCATTCCACAGTTACTACCTGCCTGTCTAAAACTAAAAGTAAATGGTGGCCCTGTAAATTGCATTAACCATAATGAATTATCTGTCCATATATTAATAGCATTTCTACTTCTTACTGCACCTACTATTTTTGTACCATCTGTTAATACTGTTTCACCTGATGTAGAACTTGTACTTGGTACCCAGTTTGTTATATCTTCTTGATTAGACCATCTAACAGTCATAGGGTCAAATGTTCCATTTGGTGATGATGTAGTATTAAACTGATTACTACCTAAACATATTAAGTGTCTATCATTTGGTGATACAATAATAGATGTTACAGTTGTTGGTGTTGAGTTTGTAGCACCAGATACTCTTGTTGCTCTTTCTGGTGTTGCAGAAGCATCCGTATCAAATCTATAAATAGTACCACTTCTTCTTACTGCAATAACATCTTCACCAAAGTTATCTAAACTCCACTGTGTAATTTCACTTATAAAATCACTAGCACCTGTTGATGTTGGTTGATTCCAACCTCTACCACCTGCAGCACATACACCTGCTGTAAAAGAACCTGCACCATATCCTAAACCTGCTACAGCAACTCCTGTACCTGTTCCTAGTAAAGAGTGAAGTGTGCCACTTCCTGAACTAGATTGTGCTGCACTAGCAGTTGTTGCTACATTAATAGCAAATGTGTTTGAATCTATAACACTAACAGCATAAGTAGATGAACCTAATAATATATTACCACCCACTGTTGTAGAACTTGTAAAGAAGATAAAATCTCCTGTGCTTCTACCATGTGCAGTTGCAGATACTGTTACTACATTTGCACTCAAGGCAACAGAAAAAGCATTTGCTAATGTTACACTTACAGATACTGGTGTAATATCTACAATTCTATCACCATCATGTTCAAAAAGTTTTTTCTCTGTACCAAAGACTGCTCTTTTTAATCTTCTATTATCAGCAAAAGTAACTAAATCTCTAGCATTACCATCAAAGGTATCACTAACTCTGGTTTCATAACCACGTATTACTTCTGGTTTTCCTGCTCTAAATCGTACTCTGTCTCCATCATACCATTTACCTTCTTCAGCATATTGAGTTGACTCTCTATGAAAGCCAGGAGCAAATTCTAATTTTAATAGTTTTGCGTCAGGATTAGACATTGATACTCCTAATCAAAGTTTTTTAATAAAGCTGCGTCTATAGTAGTTGCACTTCTTGTAGTAAATAATAATATATCTACATCACTTGCACCGGTACTTAATGTAGGTGTTGCACCAGATACAAATTGATATACTGAATTATATGCTAAAGTTCTTGAACCTGTACCATCTTGTATAATATGTATTTGTCCGGATTGACCTGCTACTGCATTTGATGGTGCTGCTAATGTTCTATTACCTCCAAGTGTTACTACAAAATTATTTCCTAATGCAAAATCAATAACTATACTTGTTGCATCTGTTAATGTTGTTGGTACATTATATGCTCTAGCAGATGTAGCTACTTTTAATGAACCTGCTTCTACAACTAAATCTCCTCTTAATGTTGTGTTTGCTGTTACTGATACTCTTGGATAACGTAAATCAGCTATAGATACATCAGGTACATTTGTTGTGCCTGTTCCTATATCTGCAGAAGCTGCTGTACCAAAACCTAAACCTTTTGTATTCGTAGCAAATACACTTGTGCCATCACAGATAACGAGACCTACTGAACCAAAAGGTATGGTATATCCATCACCACCTGCTGTTTTAATTTTAACAATATCACTAGCTGTAGTATTAGCAGATACTTTATTATTAATAACATAACTTTTTGAATTAGATGGTATCTCTAATGTAATAGTTGTATTAGTACCACCTACAGAACCTTTAACTTCAAGAAAGGCAGACCTTGCTGTGTCACCTGCACCATTCACTGCAGATAATGTAACTGTTGCTGCTGAACCTATTGAGATAGTTGTGTATGCTGCAATAGCATCATCTACTAAACTAATAACACCATCATTTAATACAACACCCCATGAGTTAGGATTATCTCCATCACCCTGTTTATTTAATCTTATTCTACTTGTAAATGTTGATGCCATATTATTCTCCTATTTAAATATAAGTCCTTGTTCTCCACCAACTAAACCACAGGACAAACCATTTGTATTTGTAAAGATAATAGTCCAACTATCTTTATTATCAGTTGTAAATATTTCTATTAATTCATTTCGTGTACTAACACCCCATGCCAGTCTTTCTTTTTTATGTCTAAATTTTAAATCATTTGTTAAATAATCATGAGAGGCACAGATATATGTTGTTGATAAAGTAAATTGTTTAACATTTGGATTAGTATAACTTATAGTTGTAATAAAAAATAATAATGTAATTAAAATATACTTCATTAGTCTTTACACTCACAAAGTTTACCAATTAATCTTTTCTTTAATCTTTTAAAAAATTTTTTTATTTTAACGTATGTACGTTTTAACATCATAATCATCACTCCATCTATTTACTCTTGCTACTGTTTTAATTGTACCATCACTATTTAATTCATCTACATACAATGCTTTAAAAGCTGTCATATCACTAGCATTATCTATTGCAGTTTCTATTTCAGCACAATCAGTTTTAATAGCTGCTACATAAGTCTTAACTGCATCAGGTATAGCTTTACTACTATCATAGATACTTCTTTCTACTAACCAGTTAAATTGTTTTATATAACCATTAGCTTGTTGTTTAGCTACTTCTTTAGCTAATGTTTTTAAACCATAATCATAAGTTTTATTACCTTTTTCATCTAATATATTATTACCAGATTCATCTTTAGCTTCTACATCTATTAAAGACTTTTCTGTTATTGTATAAGATGTTGTTACTTTTTTATCAGAAGCACTCCAAGTATATGTAGCTTGTGAAGTAATTTCAAATCTATCATTTCCTTTTGTACCACTATCTTCTACAGGATATATTCCTATAGCAGCTTTCTCTGCATCTGTATATTTAGTAAACATATTAGATGGATAACGAACTTCACCTAGTACCAAAGATTTTGGTCTTTGATATATTTGTTCTATTTTATTATCCTTTATATAAGCCCACATATTATTTCACCTCCTAAAAAGTATTGTTATATTTAAATGGAACGTCACCCCAAGCAGTATAGATAAATTTCTTACCACTTGTATTTAAATCAGTTTCTGTACTACGCACCTTAAAACCATTACTTAAAAAATCTACATCAAAAGATGTTGAAGTCCCACCTTCAGCTACACCACTATTCCATCTTAAATAATTTTCATTTGGATTAAAAGTTTGTCTTGCACTATCATAAACTCCCCAATTAGAACCTTGTTCTACATTACGAATCATTAATAATCTAGGTCTCAATCCTGTATATACATATGGTCCATCAGCATTACCATTTCCTTCATAAGTACCAAACTTACTATACCCTTCAATTTCTGTCCAAACATAAGCTAACATATTATCTCCACTTTCGTTAGTTGCACCTGAACCTTTTACTCCTATAAAATTTGAAGTCATACCATCTGTGTAAAATTGACTGCTATCACTTGCCCAAGCAATAGCAGATTCTAGTTGTCCATAATATCCAGTATGACTTTGATGCCAAACTGCCCAATGGCTTGAACTACTTCTATTTTTTGCAATAATAAAAGCAGGAGTTGCTCCTAATCCATGAGCAATAGTTTGGTCAGCACTACCATTTCCAGTATATGTTAATATTGCAAAACCACCTGCAGTATTACTTTGTCTTGTTACTGTTATATCTCCTGAACTATCTGAAGTGGTTGTTCCTCCATTAGCTTTCCAACACCAACCAACCATTTCTTTACTACTTGCATTAACACTAGCACTATTATTTGTACCTACTGTAAAACCATCACTATCAAAAGATACTAAATCTTGTGTTGAACTACTATCTGAAGGTTCTGCATTAGTTCTTTGACTATACATTAATTTAGCACGACCTCTTGTAGTATCCCATATACCATTTGAATAGTCTGATGTAGGTGAACTTCTCTGCCCAATCCATACCATGTCAGGAGAAAATCCTAAATTGCTTATTGCAT
>Ga0209348_1001114_pt1 | contig 13282 bp, 9 predicted proteins | sample ETNvirenome_2_30_FD_184065 | JGI IMG/M metagenome (GOLD analysis project Ga0209348, IMG submission 184065) | Marine viral communities from the Pacific Ocean - ETNP_2_30 (SPAdes) (version 2) | ecosystem: Environmental > Aquatic > Marine > Oceanic | place: Pacific Ocean | collected 2013-06-22 | reverse complement strand
TGTATTCATATTTATTAGCCAACGATAAAATAGTAACGCTATGCGTTTTTACTAGCTGCTGAGCAAGGGTTAGCATCACTTTTTCGGCGCCGCCACCCGCTAACGAGTCTATTACAATCACTATATTCATCTATCGGCAACCATCATCATGCTTTTAACCCCTTGCGTTATTTCTTCATAGCTATGTGCGCTTTCAAGCAAAGAGTATTTTTCTAGTAGCTGGTTAAAATGCGGCTCTATTAGTAAAGCGCTGGCTTTACTTACTATGTCTTCAATCTCAAAGTTTGCTTTAATTACCACGCCAGTTGTGACGCAACTTGCTAGGCGCTGTGTTTGATCTTTTGAAATAGCACATGCCACAGCAGGCGTTTTAACAGCAACCGCCTGCAATAGGGTGTCGCCAGCACTTAACAATGCAAATTTAGCTTGCTCCATAAGCGACAAAAACTCACTATTTTCTAACGTATCCAAATTTATAACCGTATTTGATACTGGCAACGCTTTATTATAATTAGGCCCAAATACCACCACCGCCTTTAACCCTGTTTGCAATGAAATTTGCTCTGCGGCGGCAAAAAAAACATCTGCACAGTTTTGATTATCTAGCACATGACCGCCAGAGCCTGCACTCACAATAAAGTAGCTTTGTTCATCAAGCTGATATTTTTTTAACACCTGTTTGGTATCGCACGCTGATGAAAATGCTATGTAAGGGCCCACATTTTTAGGCATAGCCAAAGAAAACATATCTATTTTAGCTTTTTCAGCCCAGCTCAGCGGTTCAATGCAGTAATCGGGCTGCACCACCCAATGGCTATCAATTAGGTTGATACGATTAAGTTTTAAACCTTTCGCTCGCTTTTTCGCATGCTGAGAAATAAATACCACTTTGGCACCCACTTTTTTTGCAGCTTTCATGTGAGCAGCGCGCCCTGCACAATCAAATATTACAATGTCAGGTTTAAAATCGGCTATAACTTCACACACTTTATCGCGCTCTTTAGTCGCAGAGCGCTCAAGCAAGGTTGTATCATATGGGCAGTTTTTAGCGTAGTTCGCGTGTTTATTTAAAACAAAATGGATAGTAAGTGAACCTAGACATTCACTTTCAAGGCTTTGTGCTAGCAACAACGAGCGCATGTATTCACCTATTCCTTGTGGCGATGATACGGGTATAAATAAAAGTCGTTTGTTGCTCATTGCATTCTCTATTTCCTATTTGCGCAGCAGTATATCAATCCCATTGTTTTTACGATAGCTAGGTTACATTTTTATACACAAATTTAACGCCCTAAAATAGATTATTTACTGCAATAGCCATGTTAGATTGGTAAACTTAGCCGCAATCTTAATCACAAGGATCTGAACTTTGCGAAACAGAATCTTTCTACTTTCTTCTCTTTTTTGCGCTATGAGCGCATCAGTAACAGCAGAGCCCTGGGTAAAGCCAGACGATTACGGTCTACGAACTGACATTCAACAACTGGCCGATGCCGGTGTTATTTTAGCGCCTGTAACCACCTATCCGCTAATGTGGAAAAGCTTTATTGGCGAGCTAGAATCGAGCAAGCTTGAACTTTTATCTCCCAGCCTGCAAGATGCACTGCTTCGTGTAAAACATCGCTATAAGTCAGAAAACAGTAGCTCGCACAGTGTACAACTCTCAGCGTTTGCCGCGTCAGACCCAATTATAGCCACCAGCTTTGGGGCAACCAACACACAAGAATCTGAGCTTTCTGCGGCCTACGCCTACCTTGGCGATAACTTTGCGGCGAAGGTAGCCATTAATTACCGTAACGATGGTAAGCAATGCTTAGTTGATGGCAAAACAACCGATGATATAGCCACTAACGAACAAGCACTTGAAGATTGTAACGATACCTCATTTGACGATAGCTACTTAGCCTACCGCTTGGGCAATTGGATTTTTAGAGCCGGTGCCGTGGAGCAGTTTTGGAGCCCAGGTGTTGATAACAGTTTAATTATGTCGGGTAATGCAAAGCCACTGCCGGCACTAAGTGTAACCCGTGAACAAAGCACAGCGTTTGAAACGCCTTGGTTAAGTTGGCTTGGGCAATGGAGCTTTACCGCGCAAATGGCAAAGTTAGAATCGACCCGTGTTATTCCTGATGCGCTGCTTTGGAGCAGCCGTGTTAACTTTCGCCCGATGCAACAGCTTGAAATTGCTTTAAGTTGGTCTGCGCAGTGGGCCGGTGAAGGCCAACCAAGCTCAGCAGGTGATTTTATTGATGTTATTACTGGGCAAACTAATTGTATTGATGGCAATGAAAGTTGTGATAGCTCACTGGAGTCTAAAATTGGTAATCAGCTTGCTGGCATAGATGTGCGTTGGTCTGACACTTTATTTAGTCACCCCTATGCAATCTACGCAAGTACAATTGGCGAAGATGCTAGCTCGCAATTCAAACCTGCCGACAGAGCGTACTTATTTGGCGTACAAACTACGCAGCGCATTTACAATCAAAATGTGCTCGTTAACGTTGAATACATAGATACAGGTGTATCGTGCTCGGCCGAATCAATCAGTGAAAACTGCTACTACGAACACTCCGATTATAAATCGGGCTATCGTTACCACGGCCGCACTATTGGCTCAACCTTTGATAATGATGCGCAGTCAGTGGTATTAACACTTTTAGGTCAGCTTTCAAATGGCGATGACTGGCAAGTAAAACTACGTAGTGTGGATTACAACAGCGATAATCTCGACCTTTACCCTAGTAACCCCGATTTAGGTAATACAATTACCAAAACCGGTTATAACTCAAAACAAGTTGAGCTACGCTACAGGCAGCTAGCTATGGGTGGGCGCTTAACGCTCGGCGCTTTTGCATCAAACAACGATGGCGCAGAAAACGACACATCAGCGTTTGCTAAATACGAATATAATTTTTAAACCGAATATTTAAAAATAGCATTTTAAATGCCAGCTATTTATAACAAAAAAAGGGTTGAAAACGCAGTTTTCAACCCTTTTTTATTTAATCAGCAAATATTACTGCTTTATTTTGCTAATTACCTTAGAGGTTGAACAACCATCTAAAAATGTCAGCACTTCTACTTTGCCGCCATGGCGTAGCACATGATCGGCGCCAGCTATTTGCTCTACAGTGTAATCACCACCTTTAACTAAAATATCGGGGCTTATTTGCTCGATTAATTTAGCCGGTGTGTCGTTTTCGTCAGCGCTGCCAAAGGGAATTACCCAATCTACAGAGGCGAGTGCACTTAATACCATTGCGCGCTCATCAAGTGGATTTATAGGGCGCTCAGGGCCTTTTAAACGCGTAATTGAATCATCATTATTTAAACCAACAACGAGTCTATCTCCACGCGCTTTGGCTTGGGCTAAATAGCGTACGTGGCCTGCGTGTAAAATATCAAAACAGCCATTGGTAAACACTATCGTTTCGCCATTTTGTTTCGCAAAATCAATGTGTTGCAACACATCGTCAAACGGAGTTTGGTAGTGCTCGCCATTGATGTGCAAGTATTGGCCAAGCTTTTGGCTAAGCTCTTCTGGTGAAACCGTTGCCGCACCCAACTTACTTACTACAATGCCTGCGGCTAAATTAGCAATTTCTACCGCATCTTTAGGCTCCATACCTGCCCCGAGCATCACCGCAAGCGTGGCTATAACAGTATCGCCTGCGCCAGTTACATCACTTACTTCTAGCTGCTGCGCTGCAAAGTCGTGTTTTTCATCGGCATTAATTAATGACATACCTTGCTCAGAGCGTGTAAGTAGCATAGCTTTAATACCATTTTTACTAATTAGCTCACGCGCGCTTTGTGCTAATATTTCTTCAGAGCCTGTTTTCCCCCCTGCCAAATTAAATTCATGTAAATTAGGAGTAATATAGTCTGCGCCTTCGTATAAGTGTAAATCGGGCGATTTAGGATCTATAAGTACAGTTTTACCCGCCGTTTTAGCAACGCTAACCATTTCTTTAATTAAGCTCAGCGAGCCTTTGCTGTAATCAGAAAATACCACAAAGTCGTAATCATCAAGCACCAGCTCTAAACGGTTTAATAACAACTGGCTATGCTGCTCGCTAAAGGTCTCTTCTAAATCTAGGCGCACAAGTTGTTGATGGCGGCTAATTACACGCATTTTAGAAATAGTGGGTAAATCGCATACACTAACAAGCTGTGAATGTATTTTTTCACCCTTTAAAATGGTTTCTAAGATTTGCCCGCTTTCATCTTCACCAATTAAACCAAGTAAGCCCACTTTGGCATCAAGCCTAGCAATGTTTTTTGCAACATTTGCAGCGCCACCCGCTTTATCTTCAAACTTGCTTACTTTAACAACGGGTACTGGAGCTTCTGGCGAAATACGCCCTGTATCGCCATACCAGTATCGGTCTAGCATGACATCGCCGACAACTAAAATACGCGCTTTAGATAAGTTTTTTAATAGCGATAAATCCATTACTGCTGCTCCGCAACAACCATATCGATAGCTTCACATAACCAGTGGCCAATAAACATATGTGCCTCTTGAATACGGGCTGTTTCATCATTTTTTATAATAATGGGCAACTTAGCAATGTCTTTTACTTTACCGCCCTCGCGACCGGTTAAGGCAACCGTAAACGCGCCAATTTTGTTAGCTGCTTCCAGTGCTAAATTAATATTGGCGCTGGTACCTGAGGTTGTTAAACCAATCACTAAATCTTCTGGTTTACATAAAGCCTGAACTTGGCGTTCAAATACCGTATCAAAGTGGTAGTCGTTACTGTGCGCAGTTAATATTGAGGTATCTGTGGTCAGCGCCATAGAGGCAAGTGGGCCACGCTCTAACTTATAACGCACAACAAATTCGGCTGCTAAATGCTGTGCATCGGCAGCACTGCCGCCGTTACCAAACCAAATAACCTTACCACCAGCTTGCAATGCACTGTGGCACGCTTCTAATAATTGCATAGACTCTTGATGATAAGCCTCCATCGTTTCAAATAAGGCTTGATGGCGGTTTAAACTTTCAACGTAGCTTGTTGCCACAGAATCGATAATTGACATGAAAAATTCCTCTAGGAACTGAAATGGCAGGAAAAAATTAAATCCATTATTCCATAGTTTTATTTAGTTGTGTGTATTTTATGGGAATATAGCTGAACTGAATTATAATTTAGTGCTTCACATGTTCAGAAATTATCACTTTCGCGTTAAACTAGCGCCACTTACCTTAATAAAAGTTCAGTATGGCACGCATTTTTTACTCACTCGCTTTAATTTTAATTAGCCCACTGATTGTATTTTACTTGTATGTACTAAGAGGTAAAAAAAATAAAGGCTACCGCGCGCACTTTAAAGAGCGCTTTGGTTTTATTAGCAAACATTTATTTAATAATAGCGCTAAACCGGTTGTGTTCCACTGCGCTTCTGTAGGTGAGGTCCTTGCTGCAGCGCCACTGATTAAAGCTCTGCAAAAACAACACCCGCAGCTTAATATACTTATTACCTGCAATACTCCTACCGGGCGTGCGCAAATTAGTGAACAATTTAAAAATACCGTGGCGTGTTGCTATTTACCTATAGACTTTGCAGGTTCGAGCGCTCGATTTTTAAAGCGCGTAAATCCACAAGCACTGTGTATTTTAGAAACTGAGCTGTGGCCTAATTTAATGGCAATAAGCCATAAAAAGACTATTCCGGTATTAGTGCTTAATGCTCGCCTAAGCGAAAAATCGCAGCAAGGGTATCAAAAGGTGGCAGGGTTAACGCATATAATTATGCGCTCAATTTCAGTGCTTGCAAGCCATAATAAAAATGATGCTAAGCGCTTTATTGAACTTGGTTTAACCCCTTCAAAAAGCCATGTTACAGGCTCAATAAAGTTCGACATTACGCCAAGCAATGAGCAACTAACTAAAGTAGCAAATCTTAAAGCCGAATATAAAACCAAAGAACGTTTTGTATGGGTGGCAGGCTCTACTCACCCGCTTGAACACGAAATGATATTAAACGCCCATCAGCAGCTATTAAAAAAATACCCTAATGCACTTTTAGTTATAGCACCGCGTCACCCTGAGCAATTTGATAAAGTAGCCGATACGCTAACTCAAAGCCCACTTAGCTTTAGTCGTCGCAGCAACAATAACTATCAAAACGAGCAAGTACTATTAGCTGATACACTGGGCGAACTACAGTGTTTATATGGCACAGCGAATGTAAGTTACATAGGCGGCAGTTTAATTCGCCGAGGTGGGCACAACCCACTAGAAGCTGCTGCTTTTTCGGTTGGTGTTATTACAGGCCCACATACGTATAATTTTGATCATATCTACCCTGAGCTAATTAAACTTAAAGGGGCTGTCGTTGTTGAAAATACCGACGAGCTTACTAAACAATTAATTAATTTAAGCCAAAACACCAAAGCGTGCCAAAGCTTGGGTATTAAAGCGCAGCAATGTGTAGTAAAAAACCAAGGCGCCATTGAAAAAACATTAACCATTATAAATCAGTATTTAGAGCCAAAAGCATGACTCATCAAGCAATTGCCCAAACCCGCGAGTGGGTATCATCCGTTATTGTAAAATATAACTTTTGCCCATTTGCCCGTAAAGAAGTAGAAAATAACTGTATTCATTATGTGCTTAGCCCTGCAACAAAAATTGATGACGCTGTAATGGACATGCTAGAGCAGTGTGTGCAGCTTGATCAAAATCCAGAGCGCGAAACCACATTAATACTGTTTGATAACGGCTTTAGCGATTTTGAAGACTTTTTAGATTTAGTCGATTTAGCCAATGCCTTACTGGTAGCGCAAGGGTTTGAAGGTAAATACCAAATTGCTAATTTTCATCCCGATTACGTGTTTGCCGACAGCGATGAAGATGATGCGGCAAATTACACTAACCGAGCCCCCTACCCTACCCTGCATTTAATTCGCGAACTGAGTATGAGCGAAGCGCTTGATAACTATAACGAGCCTGAATCTATACCAGAGCACAATATAAAGCTTGCAAGGCGCAAAGGATTCGACTTTTGGCAGCAACTTTTAGCAAATATAAAAAAACCGAGCGCCTAAACGCTCGGTTTTTACGTAATATGTTTAGCTGCTTTTATTACTTTTTAACCCAGTTACCATTCACTTCAATATAGTGGCCACTTTTGGTCTTTTCGATTGTTTTAGCTGCTGCGAGTGCTTCTACTTGTGCCAGCGATAAATCGTTCTTTTTAGCCAGCTTTAAATACTGTGCTTTACGTTTAGCGTTAATTTCTTCAACCACGGCTTTTGCCTCGCTGTTTTGTACCACAAGCCCTAAGTAACCTGAGCTATCTTCACCCACTAAGCCTTGGTTTTTAGCATCATCTAAACTAATAGCCCACGCCGAAAACGACAAACATACCGCACTTACTAGAGTAGCAATACTTAATTTATTTTTTATAGTCATCATTTAGCTCCTAAAATAATTCACTGTCGTCACTGAATAAGTTATCGAGTTCTTTATCTACTTTTACTCGAATTTCGTGATCTACTTTTACATTTAGATTGATCGTTATCGGCTCTTTCGCTGCCACCTCTACTCTGTGGGTACATGCGCTTAAAGCGCTAATAGCAGCAAGTGCAATAACGGCCTTAATGCTCAACAAATTTTTCATCATTAGTTTCCTTTTTTAGAGTATTGCTGCTCAACTTTTTGCGTTATTTCGTCGCTCAGTCTAAGCGCTCTTAGCAACGTAAACACATTTTCTTCGTGATTATAATTAAAGTTAACTTGTTGCTGCTCTGGCTCATTAAAACCTTGTAAGTTAACACCTAAGTTTAACCAGCCATCACTTTTAAGCGCTACTGTACTATTAAGTTTTTGTATATCAAGGTTTTTGAGCAACCCAAGCACAGGTTGTAACTCTTGTTGCTGGCGCATAACAGCGTCAAACGCTTCGTTATTACTAATAATAAGCTTCCCTTGGCCTTGATTGGCTAGGCTGCCATTTTTTACCTCAACCCCTGTTTCATCAAAATAAAATGGTAACGACCCTTTTAACCTACCTGTTAGGGTAATACCCGACTTATCGTCAAGCGTTATTAATTTACTGGCATCAACATTTTCAAACGCAACATTCGCTGTTTGCTGCTGCTTTAAAAGCGTGTATTTATCTAAAGAAAATTTACCACCAAAAATATCGCCTTCAACATCAAAGGCCTGCGCGCTATTATTAACCACTTTAATATTACCCGTGATACTTTTAACTACAGCGCCTGCACGTAATTCATTAAGATTAAAGGTAGTAGGGGCAACATTAAGCTGCCCTGAATCGTACTGCCCACCTAGCTGCATACTAAATTGATTAGCTAAGTAGTCGTTATACAGTGCACTGGTATCAGTCATCATTAAAGTAAAATTTGCTTTTTGTAAATTCACATCACCACTTATACGCCCACCCAATTTTCCTTGGGTTAGCTGAGCTAACGGTTCAAATTGGCTAACGATTGAATTTAACGAAAGCACACTTTGCTCTGGTATAATCACTTCAAACGGATGCGCTACCTTTGAAACATGGTGATTGGCCACCAGCTCAACACCATTTACAAATACATGATGAGACGCTTCAAGCGCGCGACTTTGCAGCCCAGTTGACGTTACGTTTATAGTATTTAAATCGACATTTGGACTAGTGAGTGTATTTATTTGGGTGCTTGCATATAAGTGAGCAAATAACTCACCCACACCTAAGTTTGCCCTTGCACTAAGGGTGTTATTAATACCAGTGAGTTTATATTCGTTGTATTGCACGCTTTTAAGCTTACTTTTAAGCGTTACTTTTGCATCGAGCTTTTCATTCATACTTGCTTCAAGGTTACCTGTGTAGCCGTTAAGAGCGCTGCCATAAGCAGCTGCGCTATCAAAGCTAAACTCAATACGTGCGCTACCTTCGGGCTTAAAGTCAATAAGTCGAGTAACTGCAAAGTCCCCTCTAGCTTTAATATTGTTAGCCTCAGCCGGTAAAAATTCAGGCAAAGCGGTAAGCGCAATATCGTAATTACCGCTTAATTGAGCGTTTTTAAGCTGCGTACTTAGCGTTATAGCGTCTATTTCATCCGTATGTAGCTGTGCCTTTAGCTGTGTGCGGGCGCTTTGTAACGGTGCAGCAGTATTTATAAACGTATCTGTAAACGTTATATCTATATTTTGCTTGGCTTGCTCTGCGCTTTTGAGCGTTATTAACGGTAAGGTTAGGTTGTTATGTGCAAAGTTAATTGGTTTAGCTAAAGCCCATTGCCAATTAAGTGGAAGCTGCTTTACAGCAAATGACTTGTAGGCACTTTCAGGAATAAGAGATTGGCAGTTATTACTAAGTTTTACATTGTTTTTAAGCTTGCTTGGGTCAAGCTCAAGGTTTTGGCTATTTAAATTATAGGTAGCACTTAGCACACCTTTGGAGCTGTTTGTTATATCGCAGCTTTGTATTTTATAGTCATACTGGGCTTGTAAATCACCACTAAGGCTTGCCTCTACCCCGTTAAAGCTAAATGCCTGCGCTGCATTAAAGCTAAGTCCACTTAATAACTCATTATCTGTTTTAAGTAGTTGCTTCAATAATCCATCATTAACTTTAAGCTGCCCTTGTACCTTATTATTGTAAAGCGTTGCGCTAGCGTTTAAATCACCATTGACTACAAACTGGTTAAGCGTGGGCTCGGTGATATTTAGCATTAGCGGGCGCTTTAAAAGCGCACTGTGTATAGTTAAATGCTCAACTGTAATTGTTGGCCTTTTTTCAGGAAGCGCTAAATCTAAAATTGTGGCAGCAGTGCTTGTTTTACTACTTTGAGGAAATGGATTTACATTAAGTACTGCGTGTTTAACTTTAACATGCTTAGTATTAGCAGTAATACCTGTAAGAGCAAGCTTTTGATTTTGGTAACTTAAACAGGCTTTTTGTACGTGCACATTTAACTTACTCGTAAGCGAAAAATCTAAGCAGCTTAAGGTAACACCTGCTTTTTCAAGCTCAGGCGCTACAGCCCATTGTAATAGTGGCAAACGAAATACATAGCCAAGCAAAACTATACTTAGCAATACAGCACCCATAATTAAACCAATGCGCTTTAACATACTATCCTTATAAGCTTTTATTCATACTTTACAAACTATCGTAATTTTAAATCTACGCAATCAGAAAAGGCTGCACAGTGCAGCCTTTTTTATTTTACAGCTAGATTATGAATCTAACTTGTATATGTCGTTTTTAACCTACATTTTTACGTGCGTTGCGGAACATACGCATCCATGGGCTATCCTCTTTCCACTCATCTGGGTGCCACGAGTTAGCAACAGCGCGGAATACACGCTCAGGGTGCGGCATCATTACAGTGGCACGGCCATCAGTAGAGGTAATACCGGTTATACCCTCTGGTGAACCATTCGGGTTAGCCGGATATTGCGTTGTCGGGTTACCGTAGTTATCTACAAATTTAACCGCAACAGTGCCGCTTTCAAGCGCAGCTTTAGTGGCTGCATCGTTTGCAAACTCGGCATGGCCTTCACCATGAGATACAGCAATTGGCATACGCGACCCAGCCATTCCATTAAAGAATACAGACGGGTTTTCTTGTATTTCAACTAAGCTAAAGCGTGCTTCAAAACGCTCTGACTTATTTGTTACAAAACGTGGCCAATGCTCAGTACCCGGAATTAACTCTTTCAATGTTGATAACATTTGACAACCATTACACACACCTAAGCTAAAGGTGTCTTCACGGTGGAAGAAGTTTTGGAACTGATCGCGTGCCATATCGTTAAACAATATAGACTTAGCCCAGCCTTCACCGGCACCTAATACGTCACCATAAGAGAAACCACCACATGCCACTAAGCCTTTAAATTGCTCAAGGGTTAAACGCCCTTCGAGGATATCGCTCATGTGTACATCAACAGCGGCAAAACCAGCACGGTTAAACGCAGCAGCCATTTCTAAATGCGAGTTAACGCCTTGCTCACGTAAAATAGCCATTTGCGGCTTAGCGCCCGTTGCAATGTACGGTGCGGCTATATCTTCGTTTAAGTCAAAGTTAAGTTTTACGTTTAAGCCTGGATCTTTTGCATCAAACTTGGCATCAAACTCTTGCTTAGCACAATCAGGGTTATCACGACGTGCTTGCATTTGGTACGTTGTTTCGGCCCAAATAGTACGTAATTCAGTACGAGTATGATTAAGTACAGTTTGCTCACCACGGTTAAATACAATGCTATCGTCGCTATTAAGCGAGCCAATCACGTGGCTAATTGCACCAACACCATGCTGCTCAAATACAGCATTTACGGCATCTAAATCGCTGTTAGCAACTTGAATTACCGCGCCAAGCTCTTCGTTATAAAGGGCTTCTAGGTCTGTCCCGGTTAACCCAGCTAAATCAACAGTCACACCGGTGTGCCCAGCAAATGCCATTTCAGTTACAGTAGTAAATAAACCACCGTCTGAGCGGTCATGATAAGCAAGTAGCTTGCTATCAGCGACAAGTGCTTGCATGGCATTGTAAAAGCCTTTAAGTAGCTCAGGGCTGTCAACATCTGGAGTAACATCACCAAGCTGCTTGTAAACCTGTGCAAGGCTTGATGCGCCCAGTCGGTTTTTACCCGCGCCTAAGTCAACTAAAATAAGTGATGTATCGCCTTTATCAGTACGTAACTGCGGAGTCACTGTTTTACGCACGTCGTCAACACGACCAAAGGCAGTAATAATAAGTGATAACGGAGAAGTAACTGATTGCTCAGCACTATCATCCTCGTTTTTCCATGTCGTTTTCATCGACATAGAATCTTTACCTACAGGTATAGTTAAACCAAGCGCAGGACAAAGCTCTTCGCCCACCGCTTTTACAGCTTCGTAAAGGCCGGCATCTTCACCAGGGTGACCGGCTGCAGCCATCCAGTTAGCCGAGAGCTTAATGTTCTCTAGACTACCAATGTTGGCACAGGCAATATTGGTTAGTGACTCTGCCACGGCTAAACGCGCCGATGCACCGTAATTTAATAGTGCTGCCGGCGTGCGCTCACCCAGTGACATAGCTTCACCGTGATAAGTGTCGTACGTTGCTGCGGTAACTGCACAGTTAGCCACAGGTACTTGCCAAGGGCCCACCATTTGATCTCGTGCTACTAAACCGGTAACCGAGCGATCGCCAATAGTAATTAAGAATGTTTTTTCTGCAATAGTAGGTAAGCGCAGTAAACGCTGAGCAGCCTCGGCTATATCAATCGTCTCTGCATCAATTGCCTTACCGGTAACTTGCTTTGAAGTTACATCGCGATGCATTTTAGGTGCTTTACCTAATAATACATCAAGCGGCAAATCAACAGGGCTGTTATCAAAGTGGCTGTCGGCAACAGTTAAATGGCGCTCTTCAGTGGCTTCACCTATTACTGCGTACTGCGCACGTTCGCGCTTACAAATTGCTTCAAAGCGATCAAAGTCTTCAACAGCAACAGCCAGTACATAACGTTCTTGCGATTCGTTACACCAAATTTCGTGTGGGGCCATGCCCGGCTCATCGTTAGGAATATCACGTAGTTGGAATTTACCACCACGGCCACCATCATCTACAAGTTCAGGAAACGCATTAGATAAACCACCGGCGCCTACATCGTGTATAAACGCAATTGGGTTTTCATCCCCTAGTTGCCAACACTTATCGATCACTTCTTGGCAACGGCGTTCCATTTCTGGGTTTTCACGCTGTACAGAAGCAAAATCTAAATCTTCGTTTGATTGGCCCGATGCCATGCTTGATGCTGCACCGCCGCCTAAGCCAATGTTCATTGCAGGGCCACCTAGTGCAATAAGTTTTGCACCGACTGGAATATCCCCTTTTTGAACATGATCAGCACGAATATTACCTAAACCACCGGCAAGCATAATAGGCTTGTGGTAACCACGCACCTCTTCACCATTGTGACTTGTTACTTTTTCTTCGTAAGTACGGAAGTAACCTAATAAGTTAGGACGTCCAAACTCATTATTAAATGCCGCGCCACCTAAAGGGCCGTCCATCATAATATCAAGCGCATTTACGATACGATTAGGTTTACCAAAGTCGCTTTCCCACGGTTGCTCGTAACCCGGAATACGTAAGTTAGAAACAGTAAAACCAACTAAACCCGCTTTTGGCTTAGAGCCGCGCCCTGTTGCGCCTTCATCGCGAATTTCACCACCTGAGCCTGTAGCCGCACCTGAAAATGGTGCTATAGCTGTTGGGTGGTTATGGGTTTCTACCTTCATTAAAATTTCTATGTCTTCTTGATGATAC
>Ga0209348_1001112_pt1 | contig 13288 bp, 6 predicted proteins | sample ETNvirenome_2_30_FD_184065 | JGI IMG/M metagenome (GOLD analysis project Ga0209348, IMG submission 184065) | Marine viral communities from the Pacific Ocean - ETNP_2_30 (SPAdes) (version 2) | ecosystem: Environmental > Aquatic > Marine > Oceanic | place: Pacific Ocean | collected 2013-06-22 | reverse complement strand
TTGATAAAATGTCAGCAATTATAACTGATCAACTGCGAATATTAAACTCTGAGAATTTTGTAGCGGGGATAGCTTCAACTACGAACAGTTATTATGCGTGGATTGGTCTTCCTAACCCATCAGATTTTCAATCGGATTGGAGTGAAAATCCACCAGCACCTAAAGATTCTTTTAGTGAAGAGAATGATTATTGGGATACAATGATTGCTCTTAAGAAGTTAAATTCAGATGATATTGCAAGAGTTGTAAGAAAGATAACTTGGTCATCAGGTACAACATATGAGATGTATCGAGATGATTATTCTCGATCAAACCTATCACCACAGACTAGTTCTACTAATCTGTATGATACAAATTATTATGTAATGAATCAAAACTTTCGTGTTTATGTTTGCTTACAGAATGGAACAAATCCAGAAAACACATCAGGAAGACCATCTCTTGATGAACCACTGTTCACAGATTTAGAACCAAGATCTGCTGGTGCATCTGGAGACGGATACATTTGGAAATATTTATTTACCATTGATCCAAATAGCATAATTAAATTTGACTCAACAAGTTTTATACCTCTACCACAAAATTGGTCAACTAATAATGATGTGGCTGCGGTTAGAAATAATGCTACGACTAGTGGACAACTGAAGATTATTACTATTACAAATCGTGGCGTTGGTTACGGAACTGCTGCAACTTACAATAATGTCCCTATCAAGGGAGATGGAAGTGGTGGTAGATGTTCCGTTGTGGTTAACGCTGCTGGTAAAATGGATTCTGTTGAGATAACTAATGGTGGATCTAACTATACATTTGGAACTGTTGATTTAAATGCTGTTGGTTTAACAAATCCATCAGGATCGACTGATGCTGCGTTTAATGTGATTATCCCACCTCAAGATGGTCATGGTGCTGATGTTTATCGTGAATTAGGTGCAAATCGTGTTTTAATATATTCTCGTTTAGAAAACGATACATCAAACCCAGATTTCATCACAGGAAACCAATTCTCTCGTGTTGGATTATGTCGTGATCCTCTTGCTTTTGGATCTGATAATAAACTCACACTTCAAAAAGCGAGTGCTGTTTATGCATTAAAACTTATTGGCGCTGGTTCAACAACTACAACATTTACAGCTGACTCTGAAGTAACTCAAGAGATAGGTATTGGATCAACTGCTGTTGGTCGTGTGATTAATTATGATGCTACAACTGGAGTTCTTAAATATTGGCAAGATCGTAGACTTGCAATATCTACTGACGGATCAATTCCCTCTTATGGTTATGAGTTATTCAGATTTAGTGCTGATCCCGCTACAGGTGCTGGAACAACTATATTTGGGGGAACAAGTAATCTAAATATAGATACCAATTTCGGAACCTCTCTACAACCTGGCCTATCTACCTCAATAAATAGTAGGACTTATAACTTAGGGATGAGTTTTGTAAAAGGTGTTGCTAACCCAGAGGTGAAAAAATATAGCGGTGATATCATTTACGTTGATAACAGAGCTGCTGTTACTCGCAGTTCACAGCAAAAAGAAGACATCAAGATCGTACTGGAATTTTAAAAAATCATGCCACAGGAAACCAATCTAAACGTCAATCCATATTTTGACGATTTTGATAAAAATAAAAATTTTTACAGAGTTCTTTTTAAACCAGGCTCTCCTGTTCAGGCACGAGAATTGACTGGATTGCAGTCCATATTACAAAATCAGATTGAACAATTTGGAACTCATTTTTTCAAAGAAGGCGCTAAAGTAATTCCAGGCAACGTAACTTATGATAATAATTATTCATGTGTTCAAATTGAAAGTAGTTTTCTAGGGATTCCAGTAGAATTATACATTGATCAACTTGTAGGCGTTAGAATCACTGGATCTATATCTGGCGTTACTGCGACTATTAGAAAATGTTTAAAACAAGAAGACTCTGATAGAGGTAATTTAACGTTATATATTAAATATGAACAATCTGGCACAGATTTTCAATCATCAGTTTTTCAAGATGGTGAAAGTTTATTAACTACTCAAGATATTGTTTACGGTGTAACTGTGATTGCTGCGAATGAACCATTTGCAAATACATTAGTTGACGGATCTGCTGCTCTTGGTTCTGCTTTCTCTGTGGGAGAGGGTGTTTATTTTCTTCGTGGAACTTTTGCACAAGTTCAAAGTGAAACGATCATATTAGATCAGTATGGGGATAAACCATCATATAGAGTTGGATTTAATATTGATGAAAGATTTGTAACTGCTGATGAGGATCCATCTTTAAATGACAATGCATCTGGATATACAAACTTTGCTGCTCCAGGCGCTGATAGATTTCAAATGTCTATCAACTTAGAAAAGAAAAATTTAGATGATTTTAATGATCAGAACTTTATAGAGATAGCGAGAATAGAACAGGGTAATTTACAAACATTTGTTTCAGATACACAATATAATTTAATTAATGATACCTTAGCGAAAAGAACATTTGATGAATCTGGTAATTATTATGTTGTTCCCTTCGGAGTTCATATAAGGGAGAGTTTAGATGATGGAATCGGAAGTGATGGAATTTACACCTCAGAACAATTAACAGCGCAGGGCAACACTCCTTCTGATGATTTAATAACAGTTAAAATATCGCCAGGAACAGCTTATGTAAAAGGATATAGATTAGAAAAAATATCTCCAACGTTCCTTGATGTTCCAAAACCAAGATCTACAAGAGAAGTAAAACAAGAGGCTGTCACATATTCAACAGGAAATCCACTTTTTGTTAATAATATTTCTGGATCACCAAGTTTAGGAATTGGAACTACTGCAACTGTTTCTTTACTATCAAGAAGAAAAGGAAATAGTGGATCTGAGATTGGACTTGCAAGATTGTATGATTTTAAAGCTCAATCTGGAAGTTTTGTAAATGCAACTACTCAATATGAACTTCGTTTATTTGATGTTAAAACATTCACTGATATCAAAGTAGGGACTGCTATAACTTCTTTATCATCTTCAGATAGAATTCAAGGTGTCAGAAGTGGTGCAACAGGTTATGTAAGAGTTTCTGGAACAAATGTTACAGATTTTAGTCTTGTTGATGTGAGTGGAAAGTTTTTAAAGAATGAATCTATTTTAATTAATGGAATTGCAAATGGAAGAACAATTAGCAAAGTTGATACTTTTGGATTTGATGACGTAGCATCTGTGGAGAGTGCAGTTGGTGTTTCAACTTTTTCAGCAGATGTTGTTCTCGATAAGGGACAAAAACTTACAAATATTATTTCTGGTAATTTTCAATTAACTAATGCTGTTGTTCCAGGCCACACATCGTTGGGAGTAGGAAATGGTGGTGTAATCAAAGCAGCTGGTAAAAACTTTGCTGGTATCATAACCTCAAACAATATTGTTAGTTACACAGTGCCTGGCGAAACCACTCCTCGTTTTAATCGTATCGTAGGAGTTTCAACTGAGGGAAGTGAAATTCAAGTTGTTGGTATCCCAACTGTAACTGGTGTTTGTGGTGGTGGTGTTCATGATGGTAGTTCTGCAACCACTCTTGATGTAAATGATTTACAGATTAGAAAACCATCATTTACTTTAGGTGAAAATAGTCTTTTGACACCTTTAGATAATACTTATGTTGAAAGTATTGACGTAACAAATACGACTATTCAAATTAGAAAACAATATACTGATATTTCTGTATCTCAAAATTCCTTTACTTCACCAAATGCTGGTAAAGACTTATTCTTCCAACCATTTGATGAAGAGAGATATTTTATATCATATGAAAATGGAGTAATAGAACCATTAACTGCTGATCAGGTTGAAATTGCGAATGATAGTAAAACAGTTACTTTTGTTGCGTTAAGTCAAACAGATGTAAAAGCAAATCTTTTTGCAACTGTTTTAAAATCAAAAGTAACTAATAAACAGAAAAAATTAAACGAAGCAAATGTTTTAATCGTAGATCGATCAACATTAACATCAGCAGGCATTGGAACAACAACATCTAATGATGGACTATCGTTCAGTAATGCTTATGGAACAAGAGTTCAAGATGAAAAAATATCTTTGAATGTACCAGATGCTGCACAATTATTAGGAGTTTTTGAATCAAATGACACATCTGAACCCGATTTACCTTCATTAGTTTTAAGTGGTTTTTCTGGGCCAAGTTCCAATAATTCTGACTTAATAGTTGGAGAAAAACTAACAGGATTGATTAGTAACGCTGTTGTATCAGTTATTGAAAAAACAGGAACAACTGATGTTGGGATTGTAAATTTAAATGAAAAAGACTTTGAAATAGGTGAAACTGTCAGAGGAGAAAAATCTGGAATTACTGCTGTCGTATCTGCGATTACAGCTGGTGATAGAGATATTACTGATTTTTATAAATTAAACACTGGACAAAAACCAACATTTTATGATTATTCATTTATTGAAAGAGATAAAACTTTTTCTGCTCCTGAGAAAAAATTAAAAATTGTATTTAAAAACTTCTTTGTAGAAGAATCTGATACAGGAGATTTTTATAACGCATCCAGTTATCCAACTGGCACTAGACCATTAATCCCAACTGATCCAAGTTATAGACAGTTAGTAACGGATTTAATTGATTTAAGACCAAGAGTTGTAAATTATGATCCATCAAGTAGCACATCATCTCCATTTACTCATAGTTCTAGACAATTTACAACCACAGGTGATGGATCTTTAAATCCATTAGTATCTGAAGAAAATTTAATTGTTAATTACAATTATTATCTCGGAAGAAAGGATAGATTGTTTATTGATAAAACTGGTGATTTTGTATATCTTCAAGGTGTTCCATCTGAAAGTCCACAAGAACCTCAAGCGATTGGTGATGCGATGGAGGTTGCAAAATTTGTATATACACCATATTTAAGTAACGTATCACAAGCTCAGTTTATAAGGACAAAACATAAACGTTTTACTATGGCTGACATAGGAAGACTTGAGAAAAGAATTGAGAACGTTGAATATTATGCAAGATTATCTTTACTTGAACTAGAAACTAGTACACTTAACGTTACAGACGCAAATGGTTTAAATCGATTTAAGTGTGGTTTCTTTGTTGATAATTTCAAAAAACACTCTGGACATCAAATCGGACATCCTGATTTTAGTGCAAGTACAGACCTTAAGAATGGTTACTTAAGACCTGGCCATTTTACAACATGTATTGATTTAGTCCCTGCTTCTAAATCTAAATTTGGATTGGAAGGTGTTGCAAAAGATCCTGGCGTTGATTTACTATTTGCGAATGACATATCAGGAACTAATAATAGAAAAACAAGAAATACAATAACTCTTGATTATGAAGAAGTTGTAATGTTAGAGCAAGTGTATTCATCAAGAATTGAGAATGTTAACCCATTCTTGATAGCGTATTATGATGGAGATATGAAACTATTTCCAGACTCTGATACTTGGATGGACACTAAAAAGATTGATGCGGCAGTTATATTTGATACTAGTCAATATGATTTAGCACTTTTAAAACATGGTATTGATGCAGACACTGGATTTAGTGAAATAGAATGGGGTGCTTGGCAGACTGATTGGGTTGGTGAAGTGGTAACTGGTGGTTGGAGCGAAACAGTCTCAACACAGAAGTTTGATAAAGTTCATCCAGATTCATTACAAATCGCTGGTGCTAAATTAAATCTTGAACATATTCCAAACTACGGAAAGGTTCTAGAACTTAATGGAAAATGGCTTCCAAAAGGTGCTGGTGTAATTACAGATGCAACTCTAACAACAAAACAAAAATATGAAGATATTGAGATCACAACTAATCAATCAAAAGAAGGAATTCAATATCAAGTAACTTCAACAACTACAGAAGAAGTTATTGGTGAAAAGATAGTTAGTGCCGATAAAATACCTTTCATGAGAAAGAGACAAATTGAAGTTGACGCTCATGGTTTAAAACCAAGAACTCGTTTTTATCCATACTTTGATGGACAAAGCATGGCTGATTTTTGTTCACCAAAACTAATTGAAATTAGCATGCAGAGCGGAGTTTTCTTAGTTGGTGAAACTGTCGAAGGATCTCTTGATTTTGGACAAATTGATCCTGACACAGGAGCAACATTCCATCCATTATTTAAAGAGGGTGCTGTAGAAGAGATTGTATTTAGATTAGCTTCTCCAAACCATAGAGAAGGGCCTTATAATGCACCAACAAGAGTTTATCAAACAAATCCATATCAAACTGGTGTTGGTATCGCTACTGCATACTCTTCATCTTCAACTTTACTTAACATAGACACATTTGCTTTGGTGAATATGGTTGATGATGAATTTATGGGAAGAGTTAAAAAAGGAATGAAACTAGTTGGACAACAAAGTGGTGCTGAAGCTATTGTTCAAGAAATAAAATATGTTACAGATGCTCTTGGATCTATAAAACTTGTTTTAGGTATTCCCGATCCTAAGTTTACAAGTGTCCCTAAATTTGAATCTGGAACAAAAACTTTTAGATTAACAACTAGTTCAACAAACTCACAAGTTCAAGGTGTTGTTAAGAGTCACGCAGAGGCAAACTTCTATGCACAAGGAACATTAAATACAGTTCAAGAAACTGTATTGAGCACAAAAGTTCCTCAAGTCAAAAAACTTACAATTCAAGATCAAAGAGTTTTAAATGAAACTATATCTAGAAAAGTAGGGCCTGAGGAGTCGGAACTGACAGGTATTCAATACTATGATCCACTCGCACAAACATTTAGAGTTGATGATACATCTGGAGTCTTCTTAACATCTGTGACTGTATTCTTTAGAGATAAGGATGATACTATCCCAGTTACAATTCAATTAAGAACAGTTCAAACTGGTCTTCCAACATCTAAGATTTTACCATTTAGTGTTGTTTCAAAAGATCCAGCTGAGGTTAACACATCAGAAGATGGAACAATAGGAACTACATTTACATTTGATTCACCTGTTTATGTTGAGGGAGAACAAGAATATGCAATCGTTCTCGTTACACCATCTGAAAACTATACCGCTTGGATTTCAAGAATGGGCGAAGTTGATATTTCAACTGCTAATTTGCCAGATAGTGAACAAGTGTTAATCAGTCAACAACCATACTTAGGATCTTTATTTAAGTCTCAAAACGGTACAACTTGGGATCCAAGTCAATTAGAAGATATGAAGTTCATTCTTCGTAAGGCTAAATTTAATACTCAAACAACTGGTACTGCTAGATTCTTTAATCCAGAAATATCTGTCGCAAATGATACAATTAAAAATTTACCAAAAAATTCTGTTGAATTTTTATCAAGAAAAGCAACTGTTGGTCTTGGAAAGACATTACCAGTAGCAGATCAAAGTGACTTCATAACTGGATTAAAACCTGGCGTAACCATAAAACAAGCTGGAAATGAAGGTGCGTCTGCAACATTATTAGGACTTGCTGGTATCGCAACAATTAATGGATCAAACGACATTTCAATTATTAATCCTGGCGTAGGATATACTCCATCTGTAGGTATTAAGACATATACTAATATTCCAACAGTTACATTAACTGGATCTGGAAGTGGTGCAGTCGCAGATGTTACCATCTTAAATGGTGTGGTTGGTGCTGTAACATTTACTAGTGGTGGAAATAATTATATTGTTGGTGACACTGTTGGGCTTGGAACAATCGGTAAAGGAAATGGAAGTGGAGACATTATTGCAATTGGTGTGGTTACAACCTCAAGCACTTTATTAGTTGATAATGTTCAAGGAACATTCAACATTGGTGTTGGTACAATTACATTTACTAATGGAACAGACGTGGTTGCAATAGATGGTGGAAATGGTGTTGGAAGTAATGCTACAGTTTCAACATTTGAAGTTGATCCAATATCTGATGGATTACACTTTAAGGTCAATCATAGAGCTCATGGTATGCATAATGCAAGTAATCGTGTATCCATTAAAGGTATTAAACCAGATACTCCAATCACTACATTAAGTGCAGATTACAGTCAATCATCTTTGGCAAATATATCGGTTGTTGATTCATCTAGTTTTGAAACTTTTGAGGGTGTTGGAGTTGGAACAACTAACTTCGGATATGCGTTAATTAATGGATCTGAACTCGTGTCATATACAGGTGCTGGAAATGGTCAAATAACTGGAATTACAACTAGGGGACTTGGGCCTCAATTCTTTATGAATGCCTCAGGCAGTGGACAAAATTCACCTAAAAAATCATATAACGTTGGAGCTCAAATTCAAAAATATGAAATGAATGGTGTTAATTTAAGAAGAATTAACGCTTTCCATAACTTTAATGATGTTGATACGACAAAACATCCAATTGGTCTTGATAGTTATACGATTAAAGTCAACATGGGATCTGGTAAAGGTTTAAATGACGTATCACCAGGCGCAGATAGAACTGGTAGTGGTAGTCTTCCAGCAAAATTCTTTAATGAAACAAAAACAGATGGTGGATCCACAGTAAGAGTAACTCGAAATTTACAATACGAGACTCTAACACCTAACGTATCTACCATAACTCCTCCTGGCACATCAGTATCCGCTAAAGTTAGGACAATTTCTGCGACTAGTGTTGGTGGATCTGAAGAATCATTTGTTGATCAAGGATTTGAAGATATCACACTAAATGATATGAACCATTTTGAGACTCCTCGTTTGATTGCATCCAAGATCAATGCAGACGCAAACTTAGCAGACATCATGCCTGCTGGAAAATCTATGTTGTTTGAGGTTGTAATGTCCTCTGACAATGAAAATGTTTCGCCGTTAATAGATTGCGATAGAATATCAACAGTTTTGACATCAAATAGATTAAGCTCTGGTGATTTTGGTGATAATAACTTTATGAAGAGAACAAAGGTCACTGGTGAGGATCCTAACACTGCGACTTACATTTCAAATATGGTTAAATTAGAAAATCCAGCGACTTCAATACTATTAGAGTTTTCTGCTTATAGAACTGAGGGATCTGAAATTAGAGCATTTTATAAAACAATGGAAGAAGGTTCTTCAGAGAGTACATTCAATCGTGACTTTGAACCTTTCCCAGGCTTCTCAAACGTTGATCAATTTGAAAAAGTAATTAATCCATCAAATAATACTGGAGAACCAGACCAAAATGTTCCTCCTAGTATTGGAAATGAGTTTAGAGAATATACTTTTAACTCTAGAACAATACCATCATTTACTAAATTCCAAATCAAAGTTGTGATGGTTGGTAATAACCAAGCAAAACCACCAAAGATTAAAGAACTTAGAGGAATTGCATTTGCATAATGTCAAATTACACTCCAGTTGAAGGCAGTTCTGGATTATATCGAGATTCAGAATCCACAGCTATTATCAATAGAGATAAAAAAGCATATCTTGCGTATATGAAACGTAAGAAAGATGCAGAAAATAAAAATTTGGAATTAGATAAAATGAAAGAGGATCTTAATAATGTCAAAGGTGAATTAGGGGAAATTAAAGATCTTCTATCTACTCTTGTTCAAAAACTAAATAATTAGAAAAATGGCACAACAGGTAATCACGTTTGATCCAGATGTAGCCGTTCCAATGGGTGTAAATCTTACCATATTTTCTGGTGCTGATTTTAACACTACTTTTACGATTAGAACTTCTGCTGGTTCGAGTATAGATTTTTCTAACTATACTGGAAGAAGTAATATGAAAAAGTCTGCGATTGGAGCTGCAAATACTTTTGGTGTAACACTTGGAGACACAGATGGAAAAGTAACTCTATCAATGGGTTCAACTGTGACTAGAAGTTTATCTGAAGGTAGATATCTGTATGATGTCAATGTAAGTTCTGGTTCAACCTTCTTTAAAATTATAGAGGGTAATGTGCTTGTAAGAACAGGTATTTCAACTTAGAGGTGAAGAATGGCTCAACCAAGTTCGAGAGAAGGTTTAATAGATTACGCAAAGAGACAGCTTGGATTCCCTGTCTTAGAGATTAACGTTGCAGATGAACAGTTTCAAGATCTGTTAGACGATGCTATCCAAATATATCAAGAGAGACATTATGATGGTATCGCAAGAATGTACTTGAAATACAAAATTACACAGGATGATATTGATAGAGGACAAGCGAGAGGAGGAGATTCAACTCTAGGAATTACGACAACAACCACTACTTCAACTGTTGGATTATCTACAACTTTCAATATAGAGGAAAATAATAATTACATACAAATGCCTCCATCTGTGATTGGAGTTAATCAAATATTTAAAGTTAGATCAGATACTGTTTATGACGGTTTATTTAATATTCGTTATCAGTTGTTCTTGAATGACTTATATGCTTTTGGATCTATTGATCTTCTTCAATATGCAATGGTTCAAACTAAACTTGAGGACATTACTTTCTTATTAAACCCAGACGTAAGATACAGATTTAACATTCGTCAGGATCGTCTTTACATCGATGTTGATTGGGCACAAATAAACAAGGATGATTATTTTGTAATCGATTGTTTCCGAATATTAGATCCAGATGATTTTACAAAAGTATATAACGATCAGTTTTTAAAAAGATATTTTACAGCGTTATGTAAAAGACAATGGGGACAAAATCTAATTAAGTTTCAAGGAGTTCAATTGCCTGGCGGTATTCAATTAAATGGTCGTCAAATTTATGATGACGGTGTTGCAGAATTAGCAGAGATTAGAGCTAAGATGGCAAGTGATTATGAAATGCCACCACTTGATATGATTGGATAATGTTAAATCCGTTTTTTCTACAGGGTTCTAAAGGAGAACAAGGTTTAGTTCAAGACTTAGTTAACGAACAACTAAGGATGTATGGCATTGAGTGTCATTATATTCCTCGAAAGTTAGTTACTTCTAGAACGATTATGAAAGAGGTAACTGAATCTCGATTTGATCAAGCATTTCCCCTTGAAGCATACCTAATGAACATTGACGGATATGCTGGACAGGGTGATATACTTACAAAGTTTGGCGTAAGAGTTACTGATGAGGCAACATTTGTAATATCAAAAGAAAGATTTGAAGAAGCAGTCGCACCATTTTTAGAACAAGATGATGACTATACTTTGTCTAATAGACCAAAGGAAGGAGATTTAATATTTTTTCCATTGGGAAAAAGAATGTTTGAGATTAAGTTTGTTGAACATGAAAGGCCATTCTATCAGTTACAAAAAAACTACGTTTATCAATTACAGTGCGAACTCTTTGAATATGAAGATGAGGTCATTGATACAAATGTAAATGCGATTGATGAAGTTGTTCAAACAGAGGGTTATATTGCAAGATTAGTTTTATCAGGCATTGGTAGTCTCGCAACTGCGAATACAACTCTTAACTTTGGAGCTGTTCAACAGATATTCTTACAGAATGATGGTTATGGATATGTCGCTGCACCAACTGTTTCAATTAGCACATCACCTGGCGTGGATGCGACAGCTGTTGCAATCATGACATCTCGATCTGGCATTGGAACTGCAAAATCTATTGACAGAATTCTTTTAATCAATCCTGGCAGTGGATATATCGGAATACCCACCGTAACCGTGCCAGGCGCTGGTATAGCAACCGCTGGCATCACATCTCTAGGTTCTGTAGGTATCGTTACAATTACATCTGGTGGATCAGGTTACACCACAACACCAAATGTTGCAATCACTACCGCACCATCAGGAGGAACAGATGCAACTGCTGAAGCAGTCATGGTTGGTGGAACAATTAGATCAATCAGAATTAGTAATGCTGGTGCTGGATATACCGTTGCACCAACAATTACGATTGGTGCTGCTACTACTATCGGAGATGGTAATTATATCTTTAATGAAATAGTTCAAGTTTCTTCAAGTTCTGCTGAAACTGCAAGAGTTAAAGTATGGGATGCAGGGTCTAGAACTCTTGATGTTAGTATGCTCACTGCAATGGAATTTCAAGTTGGAGAAAAAATTAAGGGTCTTGAATCTGGTGCAGAGTATGTCATATTATCTGTTGATTATGACACACCAAATAGTTATCCGAATTCAGAATACACTGCTGATCAATATAATGATAATGCAGACTTTGAGACCGAGGCTGATGCCATTTTGGACTTCTCTGAGGGCAATCCGTTCGGAACATTCTAAATAGTTAGAAAGCTTTGATATGTTAGGTACTTATTTCTATCATGAGATATTAAGAAAGACAGTTATCGGTTTCGGTACTCTCTTTAATAATATCAACATTCGACACAAAGATGCGAGTGGGACAACTTTTAGTGTCTTGAAAGTGCCATTGGCTTATGGGCCAATGCAGAAATTTTTGGCAAGAATTCAACAACAACCAGATTTAGATAGAGAAACAGCAATAACTCTTCCTAGATTATCTTTTGAGATGCAAGGACTACAGTATGATCCAACTCGTAAGACTGGAATTGCACAAACGTTTCTCACAAGAAATGGAACAAACGCAAAGAAAGTTTATATGCCAGTTCCTTATAATGTTGGATTTGAACTTAGTGTCATGGCTAAATTAAGTGATGATGCTCTACAAATACTGGAACAAATTATTCCTTACTTTCAACCATCATTTAATATTACTGTAAATTTAATAAGTTCAATTGGTGAGAAAAAAGATATTCCGATTGTATTAGAGAGTATTAATTATAGTGATCAATATGAAGGTGGATTTGATAGTCGCAGAGTGATTGTTTACACTTTATCTTTCACTGCAAAAACATACTTATTTGGCCCTGTTGCAGATAACCCAGAAGGTCTTATTAAGAAGGTTGATGTTGATTACTATGCTAGTACAAATACTAAAACTGCAAGACGTAGTATTAGATATAGTGCAACACCAACTGCGAAGAAAAATTATGATGACGATACAGCAACAGTTATTGATGGTGCAATATCTGAAAAGGTCACAACATTCAAAGTTAGTGCGACTACTGACCTCGCTGCAAATCAAAGAATCATCATTGATACTGAGATTATGTTTATCCGAAGTATCAGTGGTCAAAATGTAACTGTATATCGTGCATACGATAATACAATTGCTGCCAAACATGAACACAATTCGAGTATTGGTGTTCTAAGTGCTGCTGATAATGCAGCAATTGAGTTTGGTGATGACTTTGGATTTGATGAAATGACATCATTCTTTGCTGACGGTAAAACATCAAGTCCATCTCAAGGAATAGACGTATAGGAGAGTTATGAAAAATTTTGATTCTATCGAGGAAGCACTTAACGTTGATACAGAGGTCGTTGAAAACGATAAGATTGAACCTCGAAAGAATCAAC
>Ga0209348_1001111_pt1 | contig 13298 bp, 22 predicted proteins | sample ETNvirenome_2_30_FD_184065 | JGI IMG/M metagenome (GOLD analysis project Ga0209348, IMG submission 184065) | Marine viral communities from the Pacific Ocean - ETNP_2_30 (SPAdes) (version 2) | ecosystem: Environmental > Aquatic > Marine > Oceanic | place: Pacific Ocean | collected 2013-06-22 | reverse complement strand
ATTGCTTCAATAATATTAGAGTGTTCTCCAATACCTACAGGATTGTTTAAGTAGACTTCTACATTAGCAACATGTTTCTGAATGTCTCCATGTGCATGAGCTACAAGTGCTTTGATTAATTTTTCTCTCATTGATCTAATCATTTTTCATACTTTTTTTTGCTCTTTCACTTGCCATTCTACGTGCCTTCTTTGCTTTATCTGTATTTTCTACAAACTGTTTTCCCTTTCTACTTTCTCTTTTCTTCTTATCATCAGTCTTTTTTCTTTCAGCTTTAGACATAGCTTTCCAAGCTGATTCAGGTAGATATCTTTCCGTGCTTTTCTTACCAGGTTCTATTGCTTTATCAGCCATCTTTATTAGCTCCTTTTAGAACAGATAATATTGTAGTTAATCTATCTGCCTGACCTTTATGAGTTTTAGAAGCTTTATTAAGTTCACCAATAATCTTAGTGATTTTACTTTCTGTTCCTTTTTCCATTAGTCTCTGATAGGTCCTCCATGTAGCCATGCATCACAGGTACGAGTGGCTGCACATTTAAATTTAAATAACTGACAGTATCCTAAGTTTGCTCTATCTAAAACATCCTGTGGATCTGCAGCCATAGTTTCATTGATACCTTTAATCATGCAATCCATAATCTTATCTGTCTGATCAAATGCAGCACAGTTACCACATCTAGCTGTCTTAACAGTTTCTATATCACTGTTCCAAAGTTCAGCTTTTTCTTCCCAGAATCCAGGGTCTGGTGCATCAGGATTTAAAGGTCCATAACCGAACTTGTCTATAGTCCAGTTTCTATTTTTAGCATTTTCCTCTATATCAATAGTTGCAGTAGGGCAAGAATCACTTACCTCTGAAACTTTTTTATTTAATAGAAGTACTACTTTTGGTTTCATTCTTTTATTTTAGCTGCACTTCCCTTTTCAGCTGCATATAAAGCAAAAGATTTTGCTGCAATACTGTTTAAAATTAAGGTGATATTGTTTGAATCATTTTCATCACAGATATCACTATCAAGACATTTGATTACAGTACCACCAACTATAACTAATTCAAAAATTACTACAGCAAATACTAATCTGAGTGCCCAAGTTACAGTGTTCATTTCTTCTTCTTCTCGTATTCTTTTCTAGTCATCCACTTCTCCTTGCCCCAGCGTTTCAGATCTTTTTGCTTTTTACTTTTCCCTCCACCTTTATAGCCTCCACCCTTTCTTTTATACTCTGCTGCAACCATCTGAGCCTTTCTTGCACTCCACTGACCTGGCTTTCCTCCTTTACTCCCTGCTGTGATACGTTTCTTGATACTTTCACGTAATCCGGGTTTGGTGTATTTTGAATCATCTTGTGCCATTAGAATCGCATATCTACATTAGCTCCAGCTTGAGATCCTCTGGTTCCATGCTGGTAATTAAAACTGAATGGTCCTTTCTTATAAGTCATCCCTACATTATATGTTGATGGCACTTTAAACTCTGATTCAGGAATAAAAGAGGGAGCATTGTCAGGTCTGTCAGTAAAACCTGGATTATAACTACCACCAATACTAAAATTTCCTAACTGAGCACTAGCACCTACAGTTTCAACTTCACCTTTATCAGTGGTTTTCAAATTAACATTATATGGCGATGGTTTTCCGATCTCCTGTCTACGTTTATCCATCTTATCATCCAAGGCTTTTGCAAATAGTTTATCTTTGGTTTTTTTATAATCTTCCATTAAAATCTATTTTGTATTGGCTCTTTATTAAGAATAACAGGGGGAATTTTATCTGAATAAGATCTTGATACTTCTCTCATGTAGTGAGGATTATTCATTTCAAACTTAGGTTCATTTTTACCTATGTATGAAACTACAAAGTTACACTTATTCGATTCCTCTTTCTTCTGTGGTAAAAAAGGGTCTGCCAGTCCAGCTGTTGTCATCGAATAGTCATTATACATATTCGAATATTTAACAGGAAAACTAGGGTAATAACCGGGTACAGAAGCTAATCTCATACTCTCCAGTATAAGAGATATAATTAAATTAAATACTATTTAAAAATGCGAAAACTGATTGATGGGTTAGCAATTGCTTCCTTTGTTTTATCACTGACAACTGTAGGTGCAATTGGATTTGGTTATCTAGCTCTTACTAATAAAACTAATCAGGAAAAGATAAAAAATTATGCTATTGGTCAAGTTCAAAAATTACTCAAAGATCAACTTACTAAATCAATACCAAGTCTTCCTAGTGCTACAGGTGATGTAGTTCCTGCTAAACCTTCTTTACCTAAATTCTAACCAGCTGCTGGGTCCATCATAGGATTCCAGTTTGCAGCGAGCTTAGACGTGCCTGAGATACCTGGATATAGATTACCTGGATTAAATACGTTTGGATTGATTACAGGACCATCTGGCTTAGGATTAGGATTAATCATGGGCTGTAGATCTATATTGTCTGCTGTTACTTCTGGAACTGTAGGTTGAAGCTGTTTCATCATCTCAGCTTCTACCATCATTTTTTGTTTTGCCTTAGTTGCTTTACCTAAAGCTTCTTTACGATTATTATCCATCATCATCATTAGTTCATACCTCCGAAAGGAATTCTAGACATCGCTACCGGATCACGCATACCTATTATCGCATTATGATATGCCATGAAGTTTTGATCCTGCATCATGTTTGCCATAGTTGTTCTACCTGGAGTTGCTAATCCATGCATTGGTAAAGGTGAACCCATTCTATTCATATGCATATAACCAGCTTGTAAATCCTGTGGCATCTTGACAGAATCAGCAGCCATAGGGTGTGCCATTGGATTACCTATTATCATCTGTTCTGATGGTGCTCTACGATCTGCACTCTCTCCTGTTATTGCTCCTCCACCAAATTTTGTACGTAAAGCATCTCCTGCCATTCTTACTCCTTTGTCTACCACTTTACCTGGCATCTCTCTCATGGCACGTACACGTTCCATGCGTGTTAATGGGTCTTCTGCAAATCCTGGCATAGTATTATCTACTTAATAAAAAAGGGAGTATCTTCTACTCCCTCTATTTTATGTTGTCTAAATCTAAAAGATTATTCCATTACTAACATCTTGTTTCTGAAGATATCAGGTGACTGTTGTGCCTGATTTAAGTATCTCCATGCATTAGCAGGGTCCTTATCAGTTAAGGTTCCAAAGTTATTCCAGAAATCACCTGTATTCTCCTGAGCCTGTGGCTGTGGAGGAACTGGCATTTGAGGACGTGCAAACTTTTGTCCTGCTGCAGCTTGTTGTTGTGCTGCTGCTTGCTGCTGTTGAAGTGCAGCTACCTGTTGCTCTGCTGTAATTCCTTGATTTCCTATAACTTGTCCTGCTGGCTGCTCATCTTCTACTGGATAAGGACCTTCTGGACCAAAGAATTCACAAGTGTAATCAGCTAATACATCTGGATCAGTCAAGATTGTTTCATAAGACTGATGCTCTGCCTGCATTTCCTTTAATAATCCAACAGCTTCCTGTAACTGATTATTTGTTGTTACTAAAGCATCTTCGATCTGTACTGCATAGTTATTTAAAACTGCTGGAGCATCTGCACCGAAGTGATTAATTACTTCAAGACTTTCTGGGCTTACCCCGTTTGCTAGAAGCTGCTGGTCTGTTATTTCCTGCGAAGTTTGGGAATAATTGTTCGAGTATGCCTGGTTGCTCCCGTTCAAAGGCTGCGATATCTGCTGACCCTGATTGTTGTATGAGGGAGCTTGTGGGGAACTGTAATTCGCCTGGCCGTAATCTTGTGTCGCTGGAGACTGTTGACCCAGGAAGGGGATTTGGACTGGAGAACTCAGGAGTCCTACCACTCTGTTGAATGCGTCCTTGTAAGGATTCTCCGCTGGTGCTGCCGGTGCCGATGGGTTGACCTGGGGGCTTGACTGTGTAGGGTTGTATGGGACTGACGTTGTACCCATCTGGGCTTGCACTTGTGGTGCTGGTGCCACCGCTGCCTGTTGTGGGGCCACCCACTGTGGTGTTGTCGCCACCGCTGGCTGCTGTGCTGCTGTTTGCACTGGAGCCCCGTAGCTGGGCTGTGGGGTCGCTGATGCTTGGGGTGCCGATTGGGTCGGCATTACGGTATCTGCCTGCATAAGTTACTTCCTTCTGGAGTGATTCTAGTGTTCGATATAGGAAAGGGGTGAGATCTAATCTCGGATCTGCAGCCATTGGAATATCCGGTTGCTGCGGATGTGGAGTTCTCATTTCTTGATTTATTAGATCGAGGAATTGAGAATAAGCCCTTTGTACTTGTCCTACCATTCTGAATGGGTAACCGGATAACATTCCAGCAACCTCATCATCAGTTTTAGATGGGAATAAATACTTCAGTGCTTCTATGCTATCAACCCCTAATTCTTGTAGGTTTCTACAGAATATGGATTGCTGCACTTTATCCTGTGCAGTATCTTCATACACAGGACCCATCCATCTCCAAGCTACTGTTCTTTCACCATCTGGTACTAATCCATAAACACCTTCGGGTATCTCTTTTGTCTCTCTTGCAGTATCAATCGCTTTTTGTAATTTTTTCTCATAATTACCTTTTTGCTTCTCATGTTTCACCATTGCTTCAGGAGAATCATCTGCAGGTGGTTCAGGATATTTAATACCAGATGCTTCTGCTAATGTTTGACGGAATATCTGTTCTTCTTGGAAGATCATTAATTCAAAACATCTACAAATACCATATTCATATATCTGTAAACATTTCTTTCTAGCCGTAGCACTTACTCTTCCATATGCAGATTTTATTTCTGTTGCAGTTACATTACTAATGGAGATATCATCAATACCTCCTAAAGCCAAACGTATCTCACTTCTTAACTGTGAAACATATCTAGATTGATCTGTACTTACCGCATTAGGAGTAATAAATCCAACACGATCTGAAGGTTCTAAGTTAGCAATAACTCTAGGAACTCTCATGCCTGAACCTGGACTACCATTATATCCAACTGGATTTCTTGTTACAGGATCTTGTTTGTATGTAGATTGAAGTGTACTTAGATCCGAAGTAAATCCAGATTGACTAGATATACTTGGTCTTTGTGGTGGAGCATCTTTACTACTCTCAACAATATCTTGCTTAGGACGTGAGGATAATAAAGTCGGATTACCAAAGAATGAAAGGTTAGCTCTAATGTTTTTAACCATTTCATCATGAGCAACAATTTGATTAGCTATCCAATCAAATTCACCACTACCATCTGTACCAAAAGCATCAGGATTATTAAATACTTCCACACAAGGGATGAACTTCATGGAGTTCTCTACTACCTTTTTATTCAATGTTGCAAATTCAGCTGGATTATCAAAACTTAATTCTTTTTCACTATGTGTCTCTTCAATACTCTCTGCTGTAATACGGAGACGCATATATCTTTTATCAGTATTCAATCCAACTTGAGATCCACCAAAACCTTTATTAGATTTAACTTTATAAGGATAGATAACTACTACTTCTTCTAATTCTCCTTCTGGTGAATAGAAACTTCTATATGATTCTTTATCAAACCAATAAAGTCTGTAAGTTTTTTGAGTAGGACGTATATAAAATAAACCTTTTCCTAATGCTAAAAAATGATCCCATATAGAATCTAATCTGGCATCAAGCTGATTGAATTTAATTACCTGTTGTATGAAATCATATCTTTGTGATCCGAAGTTATCTTGTTCAGGATAGAATTCAACACCCTGACGGATACCAAACATTTTCATCTGTGCTAGATGAGCATGTATAAGCATCGTATCGGTAGCACCAGCCGAGTCACGGCTTATTGCTGCCTTGAGCATTCCATCAAAAGTAGAGTTAGTTTGATTCATCTAGGCACTTTTTATTATTTTATTACGCATCAATCTCATAGCCAGGTGCTTGTCGTTTAAAGATGAGATTCTCTTCATCAGCTTCAATGTCGAAGCGTTCTCCAGGTTGAAGACCTAGATCGTGACATACTTCATCAGGAAGATTGAATATAGCAGAACCATAAGCGTCTTGCTCTAGTTCAATACCTTTATAGAAAAAATTGGCTACCATGTTAGATACTCTTAATAGTCTAATTCGTCAATACTCTAACTCTAGTTTTCCTCTGGACATTAATCCATTGCATAACCAGACCAGTGCATCAACACAATCATCGTGGGAACTAACTCCGAAATTTACAATCTCATCGTTTAGTGCCTGGAATTTGCGATATTTATTAAATAATATCTTATGTTGCTCAAATAAGCCCATAATTCCTCTGAACCTAGCAACTTTATCTCCTCTGAATCCTTTTACCGGATGCCAGAGTAGATTATAAAGTCCTTGTTCTTCTAAACATATACGTTTGAAATCTGCCTCTAATGATGCCTGATAAGCTACTGCTTCAGACCATATGTCTACGGTACTACCAGTTGGGAAGTATTTATCTTGATCTTTATGAACTATTCCCCATTCCATCATCATTTCCATAATAGCTTCCAGTTTTTCTACATTACCCATTATCCTTAATCGTTTACAGTCAATAATGTAAATTTTGTCTCCTACTCTTCCACCCATAACAAAAACTGTATAATCATTTCTTTCTCTAACTCCTGCAGATAAATCAACACCAACACCTAAGCAATCAAACTGTGTTGGTATTTGACCTTTAATAATTAGATCAGGTGAAACAGACATATCACTGGTTCTTACTACCTGATTCTGATATTGAAAACTAAAACTTATTGGTGATTGTCTTCTACGATCATTAAGATAATCAAGTGACCACATCTCTGGCCAGTATGATTTCTCATCACCATGTTCATCAACAGTTACTGCTGATTGAATTATCTGTATCCAATCATTGTCAGGAATAAAAGTAGTTTGATGTATATCATCATGTCTGAATCTTGTACCAAGACATATGGCTCTACCACCTTCAAACATAGTTGGAACAATAACTGAGTTCCAGTTATCTTCCATAGCTACACGAATGTCTCTGTTCTTAATATCATCAGCTGATTTTATAGCATCATCAATAATACATAAATGAGAACGCTTTGATGTAACAGCACCTTTTAATCCTGCACAACATAAACTAAATTCTTCTTCACCAGTTGATCTTATCCCTGCAAACTTCCAATCAATACTCCAATACTCATTAGAGTTTATTCCTTTAGCAATTTTTACCATAGGAAATATTTCTCTATAGATTTTACTATCTTCAATAATTCTTTTTATTGCTGCACTCTTTGGTCTAGCAACATCAACAGTGTATGAAATATATAAGATCTTTAATGGTTTACGATTAAGTGCATGCACACCAATAGCCCAGGCTGTGAATAAACCTAATACTGTAGATTTAGCTGATCCTCTTGGTGCAAGTATATCTACATTTGGTCCGGCAATATTAATTAAACATTCACTATCTTGATGTGTGTATAGATGTTCATGCCATAGTTTCATATGTTCTGCAGGAGGTTTGTCCCCTACAACATCACAAAAATATGCAAAGTCTGATCTAGCTTTTTCAACATCAACTGAAGATGTTTTCTTTACAACTTGTTGTTTAGCAGCTGCACGGGCAGTTCTACGATAAACAGAATAGATACTTGTTCCAGCCATGTACTAAGACTAACCTGTTAAGACTTATGATTCTTCCTGGAGAATTTTTGTCCATACACCCATTGATGCCTCCTGTAGTGGACCTTCTATAGGATCATCTCTAAATATTAAAAGTATTTCTCTTAATGATCTATCAGCACCAGCTAATATTAAACCTTGTCTATCTGTAAGATGCTTTTCATCTGCAAGCTGTTTTATGTGGGCTCGTAATTCTTTCTGAAGCATGGATATACGAGCAGCTCCCATATCTTGTTTTACTACTCCAAGATCTATAGCTTCTCTAAGCTTTGATATATCTACTTGCATAGAATCTATTTCTATCTCAAGTATTGTACTAAAGTTTCTTTTTTTAAACTCTTTTTTTGACCAAGTATCACAATCAGTTATAGAACCTTTATACCCTAAAAAACGGGCATAAAGATACATTTGTATAGGTGAACTGGTTTGTTTACAAAAAGCTAGATATGTTTCTTTCTCTTTATCAGATAAAGTATCTAACCATTCAGTTATGCTTTGTATGCGTCCCGTGACTGTTGGAAATCTCTATTCTCTTTATAGCGTCTAAACTGCTCCTGTTGCAAGTTAGTTTCTCTAGTTTCTTCAGCAGTCTTACCAATAGTCTCTCTTCTTTGTTGTCCTTCAGTCTCTCTAGTAAGTCTTGTCTGAGCACCTTCAGTCTCTCTTGTACGTCTGGTTTCAGCACCTTCAGTCTGTCTTGTACGTCTGGTTTCAGCACCTGTGGTTCCGATAGTTAGTCGTTCTTGCTGACCTCTAGTTTGTGTTGTTGCTCTTTCCTGTTCTCCTGCAGTCTCTCTAACAAGACGTTCTTCAGCACCTCTGGCTCTGTATCTTCTTAGATCTTGACCAGTATAGAACTCTTCATTAAGACGATCTAACTCTGCACCAGTTTCCATGTTCAATCTATTCTGCTCACCAGATACTTTTGTTAAAGCAATCTGAGTTTCAAGAGACTGTGTTGGTGTAGACACAGTAACAGGTGGTGGTGGAGCAGGTATATATTCAACTCTTGGTGATGGTGATCTTCCTCCCATAACAAAAATTCTATAGTGTTATTTTAATTTTAATCTAAGAATACTTACTAGGCTGCCCCAGCTCGACCTCTAGGTCCAGATCCTTGAGCACCTGCCAATCTTGATACATCTGCCATTCTCGATACAGCATCAAACATAGTTTGCTCTCTTTGTGCAGCCCTTAATTGATTCTTTGCTATCTGACTAGTATCAAATTTTGAAAAAGCAAACTGAGTATCTAATGCCTGTTTGTTTCTAGCACTAAGAGCATCTAGTTGTTGATTTTGTAGATTTGCTCCAAATCTTAAATTAGCATCCTCAAACTGTCTACGTAGAAGACTTCTTTCTATGAAGTCTTTAGTAAAATCTATTGCTTTTTCTTTGTTAGTTTTTTTAGGAACTGCAGATTCATTACCTAAATCTAATGGCTTATCTTCGACAGTAGGAGGTTTTTGAACTACTCCAGAACCACTAGGTAAAACTCCTCCGGTATAGTTTCCATCTTTATCAAACAAAGTTGCCTGATCTTTTAAATCAACTTTAGCTTCTGGATCTATTTTATAAGGTCTTGCACCAAAACCACTTCCTAGAAAAATCTTATCTGGTTGTTTACCTGCAAGTCTCGTAAAATATTCTGAAACACCAAAGTCTGGAAGCCCAAGAAAACTACCTCTAGCAGGAATAAATCGTAAATCATTGTAAGCTGAAGGATTGAATTCTTTATTCTTGGACATGTTTAATTACTGATAAACAGGAGTAGAACCGAGTATTGCTCCTATGTTAGCTTGAGATTGACCTAATGCTGATTGTGCACCTAACTGACCTTGCTGTAATAATGTTGCCTGTGTTGCAATTCTCTGTCTACGCTTCGCTCCTTCTAACTGACGTAACATTTCATTCTTACGGAACTTCTCACCTACAGCAAATTGATCTTCTGTAAATCTTCTGCCTGCATTTAACATATCACGATACTGTTGTGCATTAAACACACGAGATGTTTGCTCTGGACTTAAAGGTTGTAATACTCCAGATCCTGAAATCTGTGGCATTACAGGAACAGCAGTTCCAGAGGCTTCAGGTGAGACTAAACCTAGAGGTTGATTTCTCTCCATAAGTTGTTCATTAAGAGTCACACCACCAGCAAAAACATCTCCTGCCATCCGTTGTTTCTCTTGTTCTAATCTTTGTACTTTTTTAGCTAAAGAATTAATTAGTTCTTTATTTCTATCTGCTTGACTCTTAAACAATGACATGACTCTTTAAATAGTTCCTGTTAAATAATATTTTAAAGGTAGTAAGCCTAGAACATACCACCGATTGACTGGCCTACCTGAGCACCAGCTGGTCCACCTACTAAGTATCCAAGTCCTCCACCAATTACACCACCAAAGCCTCTACGTCCTGGTGTTGTCAATTCAAACTCAGAAGCTTTATCTCCTTCCATCACAGAAATATCAGGAGCTACCTTTAAAGTGGCTTTTTTATATGATTCTGCTAATTCTTTAGCTTTTTTGGCTTTAGCATCAAGATCTTCATCTCTTTTAGCTCTATCGTCTGCTGCATCAGCTAAAGCTCCAAAGAATCCAGCCCTAGTTCTTTTAGGTCTACTACTGCCACTACTGCCACTACTGCCAGGTTCTCCTGTCTCGTACTGTCTTGATCCATCTATTCCTGAATAAATTGCTCCTGGTAACATTATTCTTCCGTGTAGTCGCCTCGTTTGTACTTCTTATATTGTAAGGGGTCTTCTTTCTTGATTCGTTCTTGTTCAGCTTTCTTGAATAACTTTTTAGCTATTGCAGCAGTACCAACAGCTGCTGCTAATCCACCAACTACTAAAGCTGGTTCTTTATAGTCTCCTAACTTCTGAAACTGTTGAGCTGCTTTTGAGAAAGCTTCTTTCTTAAACTCTGCCACGTTATCTTTTAAAGTTTGTATATCAGGATCTTGTGGATTATTTCTCTTCATTTCTTTCATCATGGTAGGAATATCTCCTGTGGGAACAGGATCACTTGTGAATGATCCTTCACCATGTACTTTTTGTTTTGGTTTTCCAAATCGACCTGTGCCATCTTTTGCGAAACCTATATTAAATTTATAAGTCTCTGGTCTATCAACTGGTGCAGTTCCTGGACCTCCTGGTGTAACTTTTATCTCAGGAGAATAATTTTTATTTTCTTTTCTCATCTTAGAGAGATATGTATCTAAATCTGTTTTAATATCTTTTCCAGTTTCAACATCTTGAAATAAATCTTTTGTTAAAGATGCTTGTACAGGTTGTCTACCTGTAACTCCAATTTTTGGATCTAAGAATCTTTTACCTGCAGCTATAGTTGCTACACCAGCTCCAGCTCCTAATACAGAACTAGCACTTATAGGAACTCCTCTAACTCTTATTTCTGGATCATTTAATCCACGAGCTGTTCCTCTTACAAAACCACCAAAAGCAGTGAATGTTTGTTTCTCTGGATCTATACTTATTCTTTCACCTGCTTCAGGTTTCTTATTCATGTAACGTCTGTAATCAGCAATTGTTGATGGCATTACATCAGGACGTTCTTTTATAAATTCTTTATAAGGTAACATCTGACTTTTCTGTCCCCCAATAAATCTAAGAGCACCTTCTTCTACTATATTTCTTGGTGTTTTACCTGTAGGATCTTCTTCTTTAGATACAGGTGCTACAGCTTTATATCCCTTTGGTCTTAGTCCCTGAGTTATAGGTCCAGATGTTTCTGTTGCTGTATGAATAAATAAAGGAATGCCTGCTACCACTGCAGCTTTTGCCATTGGATCTTCTAATCCTGTTGCATTCGCAGCTGATGCTGCTGCTTTAGATACAAGTCTAAAAGCATTTGTATATGGCCAAACATACTGCTGTCTGAATTTATCAGAGGTAACAGTAGTTCCTATGACATCAGCTATTGTCCCAGATGCACTACTGAAAGGTGTACCAGGTTTATAAGATTGATTTCCAAAGAAAGTTGTATATGTTCCATCTCTTACCTTTTGAGCTACATCACCAGTAAACTTACCTGCATTGTCTACTGCAGTTTTTATATTCTTCTGAAGGTATTCTGGTATCTTACTTTTTTTAGCACTATCAACTAATGTAGGACCTAAATCTCTTAGGAACTTTGAAGCATTATTAAGATAATTATCTACAGTTCGCATTAGCCATACTGAGGTGCTTTAAATGTATTTGCCATAGCTTTGGATGCCATCTCAGCTCCTAGTATGGAAGGGTTGCCAGATTCATAATGCATGTATGTATGTTTTGGTTGATTCTTTATCTGAGCAAGTTGTAATTCATAAGCATATCTTTCTCTCTCTGCCATAGCCTGTTGTGCCTGAACATTAGATAAATCTACAGTTGATGGTCTAACAACTTCTGCATACTCAGGTTCGGCAGTAAACTTAGTTGCACCAGTAGCTGTCATTGGTCCAGCACCTAATGGTATTCCTTCTTCCTCCTGCATGTAAGTAGAAGGTAAGAATGGGTTAGGTTGTTCACCGGGTAACACTGTCTGTGCTACAGCCTGTCCACCTATCTGACCTGTTACTTCTCCTATCTTTCTTGCATCTCCTGGTTTCATTCCAGGTAATCCAAACAAGCCTTTTTCCTGTGGTTTCATAGGTCTACCAGAGGCATCCAGTAGTCCACCACCTTTAGGCATTGGAAAAGCTTTTGTTAATCCAGCAGTTGCACCTTCAGCAATAATATTACCTGTAGCCTGTCTAACTAATGTATCTCTTATGTCAGGAGCTTGCTGTCCTAAAGCACGAGGTATACCTTGTTCAGCAGCTGTATAAAGAAGAGTATCTCTTAAAACTCTTTTACCAGCTTGTTGAGCACCTTCGGATGTTGCAGCCTTTACTGCTTGTTCACCGAGTTTCTTAGCTCCTTCTTTACTGAAGTAAGTGCCAAGTTTTTGACCAGCCATTACAGCTTTCTTACCAGCAGCTACTGCCTGTGGTCCATACTTAGCTCCTAAAGCTGTTGCTTTTCCTATTACTGCTGCTATAGCTGGGTTCATGAAATTTTTACTCCGTCTGTTGGAAACTGTCCATTATATGGTGGATCTTTTGGTTTGCCCTCTATATATTGTAAGACAGTTCTCTCATCAGTTTTTTCATCTGTAGGTATCATCATTGACATTTTGTACTTATTTACAAATGCATCTGATTTAATTTGTTGTGTAGGATCATTAAATTGTCCTCTACCATCAGCTGATCTAGCTAAATTTCCTCTAGCAATGTCAGCTTCTTTATCATTAAATGATCCAGGTGACTCACGAGTGTAAAGATTATTTGTATCTTTCATCTTTGCCACAAACGTATTTAAAAAATCTGTATTAGTTCTTCCAGAAAAATCAATATTGTTATCAATAGGTTCTCCCTTAGCAACCAGTTGTTGTCTTTTATTTCTTCTGTAGTCAAATACTGACATGTTTATTTCTTTTTACGTTTACGTAACTTACTTAGAGTTTTAGCTAGGTTGGCCTGACGGACTGTGCGAGTATCATACTCATCTGGATTAGCTGTTACCTTTGATGCAAACTCTTTTACATCCATCCCTCTTGCCTTTGCTTTCTTAGTAAAAGCACCGGGACGTTTGATAGCATCTTTAATCCATTTGTCTGCCATTGGATAAA
>Ga0209348_1001110_pt1 | contig 13298 bp, 20 predicted proteins | sample ETNvirenome_2_30_FD_184065 | JGI IMG/M metagenome (GOLD analysis project Ga0209348, IMG submission 184065) | Marine viral communities from the Pacific Ocean - ETNP_2_30 (SPAdes) (version 2) | ecosystem: Environmental > Aquatic > Marine > Oceanic | place: Pacific Ocean | collected 2013-06-22 | reverse complement strand
AAATCTAACAAGTATAGTCTCCACTATTGGAGGTCAAAATGGATTGGTAGGGCTTATAGCTTTATTCATTCTAGTTGGATTACTTAAGAAAGATTAAAAAATCTTATCTATCTAATTCGCGTACGGGTAGGTATTTAAAAAAAGAGCCAGCATTCCTTTCGGGATGCTGGCTTTAATTTTCTAATTAAATAAGCAGTTTTATCTTCTGCTAGCTTTCCATTTTTTAGCATGATATTTACTCCAAGATTTCTTTGCAGTTTTCATACCAATATCATGGCCAGCTTTTTCAGATTCAAGCCACTTATGCTTTAATATTTCAACGTGCTCTAAAGCAGCATTGGCTATTTTATGAGCTTTAACGTAGGGATTATTTGACAATAAAATCATGGCAAATAAACCGCTAAGTGAAGCCCAGATGACTGTATATGTTAGGATTTCCATGACGAAATTATTTATTAAATATTGCAAGAACATCTAGTTTTGCCTAAATATATACATAATATCGTTCACCCGAAAGGGCGGAAGTACCCTATTTTCTGTACATAATTCTATGCAAGAAATATGGGGTAGGGGAAGGAACGCACCGAATAAGGAAAAATAAACAATGGCAACTCAATACATGCAGTATAGAGGAGCGAAAGTGGAAATTTCTGATAAAGCGGTGGCAAATAAACCCGGCATCGCTTCTTACAGAGGAAACACTTACGATCCGAAAAAAGCAAAACCTGCTAAGGAAGTCAAGCACGGTATGTACCGTGGTTCTCCATGGAGCAAGTAATGCAAAAAAAGCCCTGTACTGATTTTACTCAATACAGGGCTTACTGTGTCTACGTCTTAAATGTCGTAGAGGTAGTTAGAAACTAAATGCTAAACCGACGTTAATTGATTGATCCCAATCAAGTTGTGTGTCAGAATATGTAATACCATCTGCAAATACAACATCACTATTTACCCAATTGCTTTGAACAAATAGTTTTGCAGTATTATTAATAATGGTCTCAGCTCTTACAAAGCCATGAATGTACTCATAGTCTTCATCAAAGCCAAATGATTGACCGTACTCACCACCTATAATAATGTCTAATGTACCTGTATTAAAGGTCTTTGACACAACAATAGCGGGTGAATAGATAGGGTCTAAAGTATCTTCAACAGCTTCAGCACCGTTCTCGACACTTAAACTTAGTTCAGTGTCTACGAAACTAAGTAGATTTACGCCATATGCTCCAACTAATTCAAAAGTAGCGTCGTTACTTTCTTTGTTATGAGCTACAACTCGAGTATCGATATCTCCGATTGGAGTATCAAGTACTGTTCCAATAGAAGCATGAAGTTCGTAGGCGTCGGGATCTTCTACGTACTCAATACCACCTACAAGAGATAGGCCATAAAAATCACCAATCTTTGTAGATGCCTTGACATAAGGCGCATCTTCTGCCCCAACCAATCCTCCGGAGATTCTTGATTCATAGTAACCCACTTCTGCGTTAACGCTCCATGACTTTTCTTGTTTTACTTCCTGAGCTTCTGCTTTACCGCACATTGCAAGATATGCAATAGCGGCTACAATTACTCCACCGATAATATATTTCTTATTCATAGTCTGTTATTATATAATAAAGTTATTCAGATTCAACTGTTGTTTCATCATTAGTTGATGCTACAGGTTGAGGAGGAGCTAGTCTATCAATAGTATCTATTCTTGATTGTAAGGAGTCGATAACTTCAATCTTCTTCTCTATTTCTTCACCTATATTAGGATGCTCTCCTATAGCTACTTGTTTAGTAAGATAAATTTCTAGATCAGATACTTCAATATCCCTCTGCCCGATTAGTTTTGTTTTAATTGCTTGTAAGTAATTTGCCATAATAATTATTTATACTACAAATCGAAATCATCAAATTCCTCTGAAGAAATTTCTGTATCTCTTGCACCTATTTTATATGAACTTATTTCAGTTTCTTGAGGAGCTACTTGGACTTTAGAACTATCAGTAAAACTGTTTAGCCAACCACCTATAGGGTTTGTAGATTGATCAAAGATCTTATTATACCCCAGAGATTTAAGTCTATTATTAGCTAGCCATTCGATATAACCACTTAGCATCTCAGAGTTAATACCAAGTAAAGATCCTTGTGAGAAAAGGTATTCTCCCCACTTCTTCTCGTTTTCTACAGCTAGTCCATACATATCATAGATCTTTTGCTCATTATCTTTTAATATTTGCTGAAAGCCTTCATCTTCATTTTCACGCCAATATTTCATAATATTTTGGGTTATAGCAGCATGTAAGTTTTCATCTCTAGCTATTAAACCAATAATTTTAGAATTACCTTCCATTTTACCTTTATATCCAAAAAAGAAAGAGCAAGCAAAAGACGTATAGAAAGAAAGTCCTTCTGTAATTTGAGTAGATAAAACTGCATTAAAAATCTTTTGTTTAATATCGTTATCATCCTCTCCCAATAAGGTATTATAAGCAGAACTAATTTCTGTAGCTCTTTTTACTATTTCTTTATCTTCTAATATAGAATCAAAAAACTGAGTTGCGTCTTTAGCTATGTTTTGGAGAGTGTAAGTATATGAATAACTATGAATTGTTTCAAAGCGAGCCCAAGTAGTCATACAAATTTCTAATTCTGGATTAGAAACATAATTTTTAATATTATGTATGCTTCTTGATAACATACTATCGGTCATAGTTTGCCATCTAAGATTACTATTAAAAATAAATCTTTCCGTATCAGTTAGATTTTCATAATCATTTCTATCCTTAGTAAGAGAAACTTCTTCTGGTAACCAGTGAAACTCTTCTTGCTTTCTCCATAGGTCAAAAAATTTAGGATATTTAAACCTATCATATCTTTGCAAAGCCAAGTCTTCGCCTAAAAACATTGGCTGTTTAGTAGTATCTATATTTTTTGTATTCAAAACAGTCTCCATAAAATCATTTGTTATCCATCGTTTCCTATTGCTTCGACTGGGCAATCTTCAAGGGCTGCATTACAAAGCTCAATTTCTTCGATTGTTGTAGGTTGGTTATATACATAGCTGTATCCATTATCGTCACTTCTTTTGAAAAATCCAGGCGCAACATCTCTACAAGCGTCACAATCTATACATTGTTCGTCTACGTAAAAAGAACCTTTCACATTTTCTGCAACTTTATCGTCTCTATCTGCCATATCTTTTATTTATAACGCGCAAGCACCGGACTCGCAACCATTTTCAGTTTCTCCGTCTTCTGCAGAACTTTGTTTATCACCATCATCCGTGTTTAGATAATACCCTGTTCTCCAACCTAACTTATAGGCTAGTAACTGCTCTTTAATCACTTTAGCATCAGGGAGAGCACCGTTCTCATAATGGGCGTAGTTATAATATATATTAGCACTAATGCTCATATCGACCCATTTTTGCAATGCACCAACAACTTTAATTAGACCGGTATTATCCTTCATATCATATGCTAGTGTATATTTGTTTTTATAAGATGAATAATTAGGTACAATAACTGGTAACGTGCGAGCCTTTGATTTCTTATAAGTTATATAAGATCTAATAGGTTCTATACCATTTGTAGAGCACTGTATTACCGAAGAGCTCTCACAGGGCATTATAGCTGATACTGTGCTATGTCGTAGACCGGATTCTTTTATACGCCCTCTTAAGGATTCCCAGTCCATGCTATTTTTACGAGTTACAAATTCATCTATATCTTTTTTATAGTCATCTGTAGGTAACCATCCCTTGCTATATTTAGTTTCATTAAACTTAGGACAAGGCCCTCTTTCTTCAGCTAGGGAGCAAGATGAACTTAAGAGATAATATTGTACCTTCTCCATTAACTCATCAGCTAAATTAGGCGCTCCTTCATCTTCATACCCCGTGCCATGCTTTGCTAAATATGCAGCAAAGTTTGTAATACCTATGCCCAGAGATCTTCTATTTTTAGTAAAGTTTTCAGCTGCTGGGAGAAAATAATCTTGATAATCAATAAGCTGGTCTAATAATCTAACTATTATATCGCAAACTTTTTCCATTTCAGCATCAGATTGAATTTCTAGAACATTTATAGCAGATAAAATACAAATACCTATTTCTGCATCTTTATCAGTAGTATCTTGTAATGGATTAGTAGGGTGTAACACTTCAACACATAAGTTAGTCATTTTAACATCTGTATCCCATGCAGATCTTTGATTACAATGATCAATATTCATATAATAGATACGACCAGTTTCAACTCTTTCTTTAACAAATAAACTCATTAACTGCCGAGCTTTTATAGTCTTTTTAAATCTTAAAGAAGTTTTTCTTTCATATTGTTCATAAAGTTCATCAAAGTTTTCATGACCAAAAGCATCATATAACTCTTTTGCTTCATAAGGCGAAAATAATGTTATGTCTTCGTTTTTTAAAAATCTTTTATAGAATAACTCACTAAATTGAATACAATAATCAAGCTTACGTACGCGGTTATCATCAGTACCTGAGTTATTTTTTAGTACTACCATATCCTCAACTTCATAATGCCAGAAAGGAAAATTAACTGTAGCAGAGCCTCCTCTAATACCATTCTGATGACATGACTTGACAGTTGATTCCATTAGTTTTAAGAAAGGTATGACGCCTGTATGTACTACTTCTCCTCTTCTAATAGGTGAATTAATAGGACGAATTCTTCCAATATTTAAACCGATACCATAGCGTGAGCCAGTAGCATAACCTGCTGCCGTAGATGAGGAAAATATTGAAGGTAGAGTATCGTCTATATCAATTAAGCAACAAGATGCATATTGTCTAATCTTAGTTCTTACACCTGCCATTAAAGGGGTTGGTATATTAATTTTAAACTTAGAGAAATAATCATATGCACGTTTAATATAAGACATTCTTTGTGCCCCTTTGTATTTTCCAAAACATACCATTGCGATAATCATATAAGCAAACTGAGGCGTTTCATATATTATACCGGTAGATCTATCTTGAATTAGATACTTATCACAAAGCTGGCGCATTCCTGCGTATGTAAACAAATTATCTCTACTATGATCTATATACTCATCTAGTTTATTAATCTCTTCATTATTATATAACATTAATATATCTTCATCATATACATCATGTTCATGAACGTTTTTATTAATAAAATCTACTAATTTAGGGGGATTTTTACCACCCCATACATCTTTTCGTAATTGATAGGACAGAAGGCGCGATGCTACGTATTGATAATTGGGTGTAGTTAGACTAATAAGATTTACTGCAGAATCAATTAAAACTTCGTGAATCTCTCTTGTTGACATGCCATCTCTTTTTTGAAGACTCGCATTAATCTCTACATCAGATACAGTTACACCTTTTATATCTTCTGTTGCCCATCCAACTACTCTATGTATTCTATCTACATCCCATGGGACAGATTCACCGCTTCGTTTAACAATATTCATACTAATTTATTTACTATCCTATGTAAGAATTAATACTTTAAAAGAACCGAATTTTTGAAAATCAAAAGCATCCTCATCAAAGTCTAATAAATGCTGTAAAATCTTTTTATCTTTTGATACTGGGCTATCAGTTAATGCACTAAATGAGTCTAAATTAACAGGATATATCCTTTTATTTAAATAAGAATAAGAGTTATAACAGGATAAATTATACTCTGTCAAAATAGCTTCATATTGTTTAATACCCAATTTATTATTAAGATCTTGCTCTAATAAAATCTTAGCAAGTTTTTTGCCCATGTCGTTTAATGGTAAGAATAATCCGTATAAAGGTAAGAGTCTAAAATTACCTTCTCCCTTTTCAAATAAAAATAATTGCTTTTTAGGTTTATATTCTTCGTTAATTTTTAGTCTCTGATGATCATATTCATTCTTTATTGCAAAACCTAAGAATAATGTAGGTAATTTTTCGCTGAACTCAGTAAATTTATCAATATTAACAGGTTCTTCAACTAATGCTATATTAATCATTACATTGACAATTCGCTGACGATTGCGCCAGTTTTCATGTTAATAGTTCTAATCTTATCTCCGGCGTAAGGAGTTCGGATTGTCACTGTTACATTGTTACCAGATACCACTAGTCCAGTATATTCACCTGGTGGTAGTTGATGAGCTCTTTTGATACCACCGCTAGTGACATCAAAGATCTCTATCTTATCTCTATTGATTCTTGCTGTTAAACTCATGACTTAATTATATACTCGTTAATAAAAAATTCAACGTCAGGATCAGACTTATTATAAGTAAACCCTGTTAATGCCTCATTAAATACAGGCCTATCTTTTATAAGAGTCGGCTTACTATATTGTTCTGTTATATAGTTAATAATTTCTTCTTCTGGTAATGGAAAACTCTCCTCAATATTCATTATTTTTCTAATATCAATAGGAGTGTAACCTTTTTTAAGAAAGGTTTTAACTTCTCTACAGATATAAAATTTATTAAGATTTTCTTCACTACCATACTCAGTGATTTTCTTTTGTAAAAAGTCACCTGAATATACGGTTGGTTTACCGGTTATAACACATGTTATCTTTTTTGTCGAAGGCATCCTCATATTATAATAAATATTTATATGGAATTCAACAGTCTATATAAAAAATTTTTAGAAGATTTTAGGGCCCCCGTAGATACTAAAAGATCGGTAAAGGTAAGGCCTAAAGGTAAGTATGGTACTGTTAATCCTCAGTTAAACGAACCCCATAGTACTAAATCTATATCTGGCTTTAAGGGCCAGCCAGGTGGTAAAATTAAAACCGTAAAAATTGTTTTACCTAAAAAGAAAAAGAAAACTAAAAAGCCATCTTAACGCCCTTTTCAATATCGGCGTCAGAGATTTTAGCTGCTTCTTTCTTTCCATTCTCGAATTCAAAAATTGGTCTCATTAACTTCATTAATACTTCTGGGTCGTTTAGATCAATTTTTTCATTTACATCAAATCCAGAGCCATTTGAAACATGCCTTGCATAGTTTGCATTATTTGGATTATTATCTTCTGGTGGAGCATATCTATCGATAATTTTATTAATAGTATCTATACCATATTTTTTACCGTAGGTTCTTAAAATTCTAACTGAGGCTCTAATACCATAGGGCATAGATTCAAAAACTTCAAACTTTTCTCCGTGATTTGGTACTTCGCCATTCCAAGTAGTCGGTGATGTACGAATATTTCCAGGATTATTATTATAGATTGCCCCAGATGCAGGGCTCGCTGCTAGCCCAGCAGCTAATGCTCCTGTTGCTAAAGCTTTTCCAAATTTACCTTCTTCCAGCATTTGCAGCTGCTCGTTACAATAATTATCAAATCGTTCCATTAATATATTTATGCAAATCTATCAAGAAAGTACTTTGGTAATCGACTACGGTTACGTATAATAGCGTCATATATATTAGCATCTAATACGTATGTCACACAATGATCGTCTTTGCTTCTAATACCTCTACCGCATTGCTGTATAAAATTAGATAGCATTTTATTAGTATACCATTGCTTATCTATCTCAAACATTTTTTTAATTCTATCATCACCAAGAGGTAGATACGCTGCTTTTACTATAATTTGAAATCTAGCTAAATCACCTTTTAGATCTATACCTAAACCTAGTGACGGACTTACTAAGACAGTAGGCTCAGTTGATGCAGCATGCTCTTCTAATATATCTTCATTACGCGATATTTCATTTCTATATAAAAATCTACTACCGCTTAAATTATTTTGTAAATAATTAGTTATAAAATTAGTATGTGTATGTATTATACCCTTTTCATCACTATGAGTTTTACATATTTTTTTAATTTGATCTACAATAGATGGTAATGCTTTTTTTAGATTAGCATGATTAAGTCTATTAGTCTGTGATATATAAATTGGTGCTTTACTCGAATCAAATGCGCTATCAGACTCAACATATTTATAATCAACTATACCTAAAGTTTTAGCTAAGTTTTTATGATCAATAATTGTAGCGGACATTAATAAAACTCTTTCTGCATATTTAAAAATATAATTACTGAGAGTATCTACCTTAAGCGGTGTTAATCTAATATTATTTTTATTTTCAACTTGTATTACATACTCACATTTTTGCCAGGTATCGTCAATTAAAATTAAAGTTCTATGCAAATTTTTAAGATATTTTAATTTAGTAGTATCGCTTTTAGATAATCCCATTTTAATACCTTCGTGAATTTTATTAATATTTTCTGTAATGGTTATTTGTACATCATTTAACCACTTATACACATTAGTAGTTTTAGTTGATGAAAGCGGAAATATTTTTACGCCTAGTTTTCTTAATTTTTGTATATCAATTGTAACTGAAAACTGTCTTATTATTTCATCCTCTAGTTCAGATGCTTCGTCACATATAATATAATTTTTATACTTAACATGCTCAGGTAAAGATAAAAACATTTTATAATTTAATGCTGCAAATTTACTTGTTAAAGTTTCATTACGAGCATTATGATATAAGCATTTATTTTGTGTTCTATGACCATCAAGAATTTTTCTAGGTATTATAATAGATTCCATCTCGACATCTATATTAGGATCAATAGTACTTCTATAATTTACTTTACCTTTTAGTATTGATGTATCCTCGAATAAATCTTTATATTGATCTTGTAATGTTTTCGTTATCGTTAAAGCAAAAGCGCCCGCTGGCAATTCATTCTTACATTCTTGCTCGTATATATAATTACCCGACTGATCCATTTTATAGGCAGTATAGGTATTAATTAAATTTTTAAAATTTGCGGTAGGGTCTTTAGAAGCATTAGCTAAAGTTTTAGATATAAAGCTCTTACCACTACCTGTAGGCGCGCTACAAATAACAAACTTTTTTCCAGAATTAAATGCATTTTCTATTTCTCTAATCAATTTTACTTGCTGCTTACTAGGCGTATAACCTTCAGGAAATTTAGACAAAAATTCGCTTATCATATATTATGATTATATATCATAATGCCGATAAAACAAGGCTATTATTATATAGTTTATTACTATTACTCGTATCAAGTACTTTTATTCGATAATAAAGGTTACTTTTTATTAGAGTAAGATCGTCAATATTATAAGAAAATTCTATACTACTATCTTTTTTAGACCAATTATATGGGTAAGGTATTTCATATACTCGATTTTCACCTTTATCATTTTTTAAGGTAAAAACAAAATGAAACTCTTTAAACTTGAATAAAATTAGCTTACCTCTTTTTATAGGCTTCTTACCATTTTTGAGAATAAAAACAATATCCCTCAAAAGAAAATCATGTAAACCTTTTTCTATTTTTTCTACCTGTTTCATCTACCCATAAATTGTTGTTTTTGTTCTGTAGTCATGGTATATATATTATTATTAAAATATTCCCAAAATTCATCTCTTGGAATAGATTTTATAAGATTACAATTATCCATATTAACCATTCGCCAGCTTTGCATAAATACATCCCATACACAAAGTAGATTTTTTGATGCAGGATTAAATTTTGCTGCTTGATTTGCTGGTTTATAGTTTAATGTCGTTCTTCCATTAACACTATTAAGAAGAGACTGATCTAATGTACAAAGCATAGTACGAGTAGAACCGTCAGTTCTTTTCGTAAAAGTGATTTCGCAAACACTTTCTTGCAATATCATATCTAAACTTTGTAAGTTAATTTTTGGCATTACTTAGCTTTTTCTGATTCGCTTTTAGCGATTGCCTTTAATCGCTTCTTAACACCTTCGACGTCTGCTCTTCTCTTGCATATACCAAATAAACGTTGCTCGTTTAAAAACATACCATTTTTAATTTTACCGTAACCGTCAATTTCCATATTAGAAACGCTAGCTCCTTTATCATTTGGAAACATTACGATATCTCCGACTTTAGTATATTTACACTCTGGTCCAGCTAATATTACTTTAGCTTTTCTCCATGCTTTAGTTAAAGTATTTGTCGGTACCACAATACCGCCGCGAATAATCTCGCCGCCGTCATCACTTGCTTCGTCAATATATTCAACTAGGATAATATCGTCATAAATAAACGATAGAACAAACTCATCACTTAAATCGAAGTCACCTTTACTATGTGATGTTAGATCAATTAAACTTCGTTTAGGTGCTAAAATATCTACACTTGCTTCTGCCATATAGACTACTTATCAAGCGTAGTCTTTAAATCAACATAGTGTTTATATTCTCTCTTAGAGATAAATTCCGGAAGTATAGGTTCATCTTCCTTTTTAGTTTTTTCTTTCTTTATTTTTTTAATATAAGAAAGTTTTTTATATTTTAATCGCGGTAGTAAATTATATATATATTCATATTGAGATATTTTATCGTCAAATAAGCTCCAATATTTGTTCGTTGTTTCGTTAATATAGTTTGCTATATCCGGAGAATACATACTTGACCACCTATTAACCATAAACAGATTAAACTGCGATTCATCATCACAGTTCATATCTATCCTTTTCTTACTAAAAAGTAGACTATTTAAATATTGAAAAATTGTCATAATTTAATCTTCTGGGACACTAACTAGCTTCCGTTTCCATGTACCCTCTTTTTCGGTTGAAGTCACTACTGTTACTTTTTTAGTTAATAGTTCTTTAGATAATCTACCTTCATATTTTTCTCTCGGAAGAGTTTCACTATAATGATTTATATTTGAATTATACATTGAGAAAGGATTCACATCTTTATTATCTAATAACCAATATTCTGAATATGCGCGTGTATAACTAGTCGATATATTAATTTTATGATGTCTTTTTAAATATTCTACATTAGCCCACCAAAAATTTCCACTATAATGTGGATCAATTAACCCATCATTACTAATAGTTAAGTTACAACCAACTGTATCATATTTTTTTAGTTTCTCTAAACAGTGTATCCAATTTTCAATTAGAAAATATTCCATACATTCGACCCAATCTCTAACACCTGCATGCGGTCCTCTTGTTACTCCTTTACTATGTAAGTATAAAATAGCTCCATTCGACGAGGACTTTTGAGCTTTTTCCCATAATTTATTTAAGGTATCCTTTTCTGAGCCCGGATCATCACTATCAAAAGTATATGTTACTCCTTCAAGTTCAGGTAGATCTTTTTTTTCTATATAATCAGGTGTATTTATATTAATTATAAATTCATCTATAACATATAATAGTTTAGCTTTTTTAATTTTATTATAAGTAGCTAAAAGCCGCGGATGCCAGTCTGTATCCTTTCTCCTCTTTCCTTTATAGAAGCCTGGAGCGCAATATAAATGATAAAAAATATAATTTGACACTATAGATTAATTTTAGTAGTAGCTATAAACATATCATCTACCATAGCATAAAAAAGATCGATAACTTTTAACATAAATGTTTTCGCATCTTTATCGCTCAGCTTAGTACTATAAGCAAAAGAAGGAGCTTTTCGACCAGCATTAATATTAATACCAGTATGGCCAATAGCTACATTATCTTTAGAATATGTAATACTTACACTACACTTACCAACTTTTTGTAGCTTATTATCGCTACCTGTAAACTCATCATGAACCATTAGATCATCGCCATCAACTTCAATAGGTTTTTTAATAAATTGGGACGATAAAATATTAGCAATCTGAGTATTTAAAAGTCGTTGAAAAGCTACAGCGCCAAACTTATCTAAGTTAGGTATTTCCCAACAAAAGTTTATAGCATCTTCACTATAGATATAATCACCTTGAAGTACATCTTCTTGATCAATCATACCGCTTACATTAACATCCATAGGACATCTAAAAGAAATAATATTACCTATAGGTAAAGTATTGTTTCTAAAATAATCATAAGCAAATCTCTTATGAATTAACGGACCGTCATAAACTTTAATATCTTCAATAATCATAATATAATTATAGCTCCTCTATTGTAGCAATGCCAGCATCTCTTTCAAGATTAATACCATTAGCTGTACTAGCTTCTGTACCAGGTTCAAGATCATTAATTAAATAACGTTGACCGCTGCCTAACCCCATAATTAAATGGTCCCAAAAAATTCCAATCTCAATTAATTGATCTTCTGTTACCCGACGCATTGATTCCTTACGCCCGGTAGTAAGGATAATATTATATCCCTTTGCTTCCCAATCCCATAACTTTTCTATCGTACCAGGGAGCGCTTCTGCTTTATGACTAGGCTTCGGAATATCATGAAGCCTTTTTTTACCGTCGTGGTTCGGATGCCTAACTAATGTACCATCTATATCACAAAAAATGGTTTTAGGGGCTTTCTCAGTTATTTTTATTTGTTTCATACACTACTATTATAAAGTAGTTCCTTACTTTAGCAAGTGTATAAATTTAGGTATAGATTCCTATTCCGCAGTTATAAAAATCAACATCATCTTGCTTCCATAAAAACTCTTTTGTATCCCTTGCACCGCTTTTTATTTCATTCCAAAATTTCGCTACACCGGTACTCATATTACCTATGTCGTGAAAAATAATATAACCATTCTGATTTAAAAATTTTTGTGCATTTTTAAAATCTTTTTTTACCGCTTCGTATGTATGATCAGCATCAATAAAAATACAATCATATTTTTCTATATTACTTTCAAAAAATTTATCTGTTGTATTGTTAAAAAATTTAACCTCGCTTTCGGGTAATAGCCTGGCTATAGTATTAACTTTTTTCATAATTTTTTCTTCAGTTTGTTTAATATCGGAATTGGTTTCTTGAAGACTATCTACAGCGTGAAACTTTTTGCATCCTTTTCCTATAAACAGACTATCAACTAAGAAGCTTCCACCATTACCGACACCTAATTCCAAATAGGATTTAATATTGCTACTTCTTAAAAAATCTAAAAGTCTAAAATACTCATAAGGTATTTGTTGCAAATTTAAATTACCTTTAAATGCTCCTGGAAAGATATTAGTATCTTGCGAACCAGCTTCATAATAGAGCCAATTAAGAATCTGTCTCTTATCTAGATAAGGTAAGACGTCTCTATAATATAGCTCAGTAATATATTTCATTTTTTCTTTATGGTCATCAGTGTGATTAGTACCATGAAAAGCAAAAACTTCACCGAAAGTTATATCTAAATCTGAACACTCTACTTCTAATGAGAAATATTTTGCTAAACTTAAAGGAGCAAAAGTTATTCCAGCATTCTCTAATTGAGATCTAAATGTATGTGCAATTAAAGTATCTTCATGATAACCTACATCGGGAGCTAAATTTTTTATTACATTCATTAGTTTTTTACTCCTTATTGAAACACCACCATTACCTACTCTAA
>Ga0209348_1001109_pt1 | contig 13301 bp, 14 predicted proteins | sample ETNvirenome_2_30_FD_184065 | JGI IMG/M metagenome (GOLD analysis project Ga0209348, IMG submission 184065) | Marine viral communities from the Pacific Ocean - ETNP_2_30 (SPAdes) (version 2) | ecosystem: Environmental > Aquatic > Marine > Oceanic | place: Pacific Ocean | collected 2013-06-22 | reverse complement strand
ACCATTTTGAGGCATATCTGTAGCAGAATATTCTACACCAAAACTTTTAGGTAGTTTTAAAATCATTACACTAGATAAGCCTGTGTATAAAGATCCTTGGTGTATATGCACTGGATTATACTCGTGTTCAAACATCTGATTAACCCAAACAGAATTAAAATGCATTTTATATTGTTTTACTTTATTCCACTCTAAATAATGTTGAAACATATCTTTAAACCATTTTGATATGTTTTGTGGTAAATGATTATGCTTAACCATTTTTTCACTGTCTGCACCATCATAAAATAAACTATGTTCTTTTTCAATTTTGCCAATTAATTGTTTATTAGCTGATTTTAATTCAAGATATTTTGTTTCATAAATACGATTAATAATTTGATATACATCAAAAGGCACTTGATATTTTAATACCGATTGACCTAAAAATACGTAATTAAAATTTAATGTGTTCATATTTACTTTTTATTCTTTCTGGAATTTTTTCTATGTAAGGGTTATATACTTTTCTAACAGGACCATCAAATAATTTATGCATGTTACTACCAACTATTTTATCATCGTAAGATAAACCATTTACATTGACTTGATCTACATTATTAAATCTATGATAAAAATAAGGTTCATCTATAAATTCATATATCTTTTTAAACTCTTCTTCCGGTTGTGCAACCAAATCATCATACTTTACAAAATGACAAATATCAGGATAATTGTATGCATTTTTTATAGCTTCTAAATCTTTAGCAACCGCGCCTTCTTTATTCATTATCATAGATAATTTTTCTTCATCATTTTTACAGTTATATCTGTTGGGAAATGCGTCAGGATTTTCAGTATACCATTGCATATAAGAAGCTAATACATCCATTAAATTTCTAAGAATTACTATACATTTAAAAGGTCGTTTATAATGTTTTTGCATTAATAAAAAATTACCTGATGTCATAACAGGACCTCTATCTATTATTATTCTTTGTGGCCAATCTTTATAATAAGTATTATAAACAGAATCTAATACATTATCTAAGGACTTGTGATCTGGATAATTTAAAAATACATCAGTTTGTTTTAACAAAAACAAATCTTTCATTATCTCTAACGTAATAGAATTAGCTGTTGCAGCAATAGCTGGATTCTGATTCATAATAGATGCAAATAAAGTGTTACCTGATCTTGGCATTGCAACTAAAAAGAAAAGTTTTTTATTTGTCTTTTGCTCCGAGGTCACTGGTCAATTGTTCTTTCTTGTTGTAAATCATCTCCCCTGATTTTTTAACTCTTTCTATTGTTTGTAATTGTCCTAGTACATTAAACACTTCTGGTTGTGATGAACCTGATGTTAATGTCTCCGCTTTGTTTTTCATAATTAAATGATATGAATCTAATTGGTGTCTGTTAACGTCTTGAGTATCAAAAGACCCATCGTCAAATTCTTTTTTTAATGTAGACCAAAGTTTAATTTCTCTCATTCTATCTCTTGCAACCAACTGCATGTTAGCTAAACCGTATCTAGCTTCATCTAAATCTATTTGATATTTTTCTAATTTATAATCATCAGTTTCAGACTCTACTTTTTTTTCTAACCATTTAACTTTTGCTTCATTACGTCTGCAATCAAATGATAGACTCATTAAGTTTTCTAAAAATACGTTTTGCTCTCTAACACACTGCCAATACTTTGCAGCTTTAGTTGGGTACTTTGCATCTTGTAACACAGACATTCTCATTTCTGTTTCTGTTCTAAAAACTTGTTTCTTGGTCCATGTATCTCTAAGCTCGGCTGTCATAGCCTTAAACTCTTTAACGTCTTCTGGATCTAATAAATTATTTAAACTTGGTGCTTCTTTTTCAATAAGCGCATGTATGTTTCTTTTTTCTGTCATAATATCCTTTCGTTAATGACTATAAACTATATTAACTAGTTGTCAATGTAGAAGCTGTAGTAGCAGGAGTTCCTTGATATGTATACTCTTCAGTGTTATTTACGTTTGTAGTTCCTGTATATCCACCGGCAGCAAATGCTTCTTCAGTATCTCCACTTCCACCAATACTTCCTCTCGCTGTTGATAGAGTTGCAGTATTTACAAAAACAGTACCATTGTATTCTTCAGTAGCACCTGTTCTTGCAGGCCCTGCGTTACCACCCATTACCACGGATGCTGTTGATGTTCCATTTTTAGCCATAGATCCTATTCCAGTATTAAATGTTAAAGTTCCAGAACCAGTTGTCCAATTAGTTCCGTCATAAATAACAGTTGCACCATTTGCTGTTTGTCTTACTCCAACAGTTGCTGTTTGAGTTCCTGATGCAGAAAAATATGTGTTTGGTCCACTAGGGACATTGTTTTGTGTTGACCAAGAAGATCCATTGTATTCTTCTGTAGATAAAGTTTTTGAAGGCGGTGCGTATGGAGAACTAGCTCCAACATATCCACCGAATCCTAAACCAGCAGTTTCTGTTCCAGAAAAACCTCCGCCACCTAATCTTGCAACGTTTAAATTACCAGTAGCTGTCCAATTAGTTCCATCGTATTCTTGTGTTGATTGTGAGTATCCGTTAGTGATGTTATCTGGTCCACTACCACCAGCTACAACAAATGCTGTTTGTACACCTAAACCTCCCCCACCTGCTTCTTTTGATACAGGCATATTATTTTGGTTTGTCCAAGAGCTACCGTTGTATTCCTCTGTTTCATTTTTGTGAGGAGGACCAAATCCACCTGCAATAATACCTGCAGATGTTATTCCTCCTGCTGCCATATTTCTTCTTGTAGTTGCTATGGTTGAACCTGTACTATATGAAGCTGCTGTAAATGTGGCTGTAGATGAACTAAATTCTTCTGTCGTTGTTGGATAAGCTGTTCCAGTGTATCCTGCTGCAACTAATGCTCCACCACTCGTGCTTCCACTTTTAGATAATATACTTCCATTTCTAGCTGTGGATAAACTAGCAGGGGATGTTGACCAAACGCTTCCATCCCATTCCTCTGTGGCTGCAGTTCTTGCTGGCGTTCTCCCACCTATATATAATCCATTTGCTTGAGTTCCTATCATACCCTGACTACTTCTTTGTGAATTCATGTTGTTTACATTAGTCCAAGAAGAACCATCAAAAGTTTCTGTTGAAACACCTCTGATAGCATAAGGGCTACCACCTGAAAATATTGCTGCTGTTTGAGTTCCGCCTCCGCCTCCAGTGAAATTACCAGCGTCGTTTGTATCACCACCAGGAGTTGGATAAGCTGTCCAGTTTGTGCCATCATAAGCAACAGTTCTTACACTCGTACTTTGTGGATTACCATATCCACCATAAACTAATCCTGCAGTTAAAATTCCTGATGAAGCACCAAAACTACCTTGTTCATTTGGCATATTTGTAACACTTGTCCAAGAACTACCATCCCATTCTTCTGTTGCTTGAGTTAGAGTTGGACTAGCAGGAGAGTAATCTCCTCCAGATGCAACACACGCAGTTGAAGTACCAAAAGTATAAGGTGCTCTTCTATTAGTATTTAAATTAGGTTGAGCACGCCAAGTGTTACCACCATACTCAATACATAAATTGTGTGCAGGTTGTGGACTAGGTCCAACGCCAGCAATACCTAAAGTATCTGTTACGCCACCTACGCCTCCTGCATAATAAAATTGTGTTGGGACAGATCCTGCAGAAGCAAAAGCTTTTACTTGAACTAATGCTTTGTTAACTCCTGTAGTTGAGTTGTACCATATCTGTCCTTCATACGACGATACTAACGTCGGATCAGAAGTTAAATATTTTACTCTTGTACCTCTTATATCCTGGTAATCTGACATTTAAAACCTTACGGAAGAGTTACGTCAACTGGTCTTTCCATATCTATTGGTAAAGCTTTTTCTTCATCAGACAATGCATCCCACGCGGCTTGTGCTGCTTGAACTTCAGCGTCAATTAAAGCCTGTGCTTCTGCTTTTGTCTTTTCAACACCGTTTTTTTCAGCTAACCACATTGCACCATCGGCATTATTGCCAATCATCCAAACGTTTGCGGGATAACCTCTAATAAAAAATTTTTGTCTGTCATTAACAGTTAAAAATCCTTTTCCAGTATTTGTAGCTACTCCATATATAAAGTGTGTAGACATAGTTTCTTCCTCCTTTTAAATTGTTATATCGTTTATCATAATTAAAATCAACTAGCTAGTCGTTAATGTTTTAATATTAAATGCTGTTGTTCCACCAGTAAATTCTTCACAATTATTACTAGTTGTTGAACCTGGAGTTCTACCTGTTGCAGCAATATTACTAGTAACTCCACCTGACCCTACACTAGTTCCACCCACTTGATAAAATCTTGCAGTTCCCATGCTAGCTGAAGAGGCCCAACTTGTACCATCCCATAATTCTGTATCACCAAATATTCCTGGATTAGAGTCTCCACCACCTGCTATTGCATATGTTTGAGTTCCACCGTGTGATCCTTGTCTTCTATCTAAACTCATACTATTTCCACTTGTCCAAGAAGATCCATTCCATTCCTCTGTTCTTTTTCTAGTACCACTAGCCTCACCACCATACATTAAAAGAGCTGTTTGCGTCCCTGCCATCATAGAACCTCCACCACCAGAGACAGGTGTATTTGTAGCTGTAGTCCAATTAGTACCATCATATTGTTCATGGCCATCTTCATCTCCAGATCTGTTACCCATAGAAGCAGCTGTTTGAACTCCTGCCATAAAAGCAGCTTGTCCAACAACATTAGCACTATTTCCACTTGTCCATGAAGAACCATCGTATTCTGCTGATGTCGTTACATTAGTTGCATTATCTTTGTAACCACCACATCCAAGACCTGCTATTACTGGTCCAAGACCTGCTACACCAACAACATCAATTACATAATCACCAGTAGCTGTCCAAGCAGAACTATCAAATTCTGCTCCAGTGCTTAAAAATCCTCCTAAACCAGGTCCATCGTATCCACCAAAGACTAAAGTAGATGTAGGAGTACCACCTGATCCTCCACAGTATGCTCTACTGTCTGGAAAATTAGCTATCGATGCCCATGCTGCACCTGTAAAAAGGTTTGTTGATGATGTAAATTCTTCTGTTAAAGATTGTACAGCTGTAGTATTTCCTCCAAAAGCAACTGCTGCTGCAGCTGTTGCTCCACCACCTGATAAACTTTCTCTTCCTGTTGCTAATGCAGGTTTAGTAGACCAAGTCGATCCATCATATTGTTCAGTGCTTGTTTTATTATTGTATCCACCAAAAGCTAAAGCAGATGTTTGTGTTCCACAACCTGCTAAATATCCTCTAGAATCGTTTAAACTTCCAGGAGAAGTTGTCCAAGACGAACCATTGTATTCTTCAGTTGCACCCGTATTACTTGGTGCTCTTCCACCAAAAGCTAAAGCTGCAGTGTTAGTTCCTGCACCTGCTAAATATCTTCTAGCTGTACTTAAAGCTCCACCATTTGTCCAAGAAGATCCATTGTAGTGTTCTGTGTTAGCTAAAATTGAAGATCCATCATGACCACCAAAAGCTAAACCAGCCGTTTGTATTCCTGCTCCAGCAAGTCCTTTTCTTACTGTGCTTAAATCAGTTTGTTCAGACCAAGTGCTACCATCGTATTCTTCTGTGTTACCTATAGTAGTTGTAGAAAATCCACCAAATGCTAAACCTGCTGTTTGAGTTCCACAACCTTCTAAATATCTTCTAGCTGTTCCTAAATTCCCTCCAGCAGAAAAACCAGAACCATTATATTCTTCAGTGCTAGCAGTGTTAGATCCTGTTGTTCCACCAAAAGCTAATCCAGCCGTTTGTATTCCACAACCTCCTAAATATTTTCTAGCGGTACTTAATAAACCACCACTAGACCATGCTTCTAAATTAAGAACATTTTTAAATTCACCTGTAGTTTGATTAAACCATATTTGACCTTCAGCCTGAGAGTTATCAGGATTTGTGTCTAATACTTTAATCGCTTTTCCTACTATGCTTCTATAATCAGTCATAATTTTAACTTGTGCTTAATGTTTTAACATTAACTGCTGTTGTTTCACCAGTAAATTCTTCTGTCGCCGCTGTAGTTTTAGGTGAAGATGGTCCTATAAATCCTCCAAAAATAGTTCCTGTTGCACTTGTAGCTCCTGCTCCTCCGGAATAACCTCTTCCTGTTGAAAGATTTGCTGTTGTTACAAAAGAAGTTCCATCATATAATTCACAAAGAGTTTCTACCGAATCATTACCTGCAAACATACTAGCTGTTTGAGATCCACAAACACCACCACCTCCACTAGAGGGTCCTCTGTTTGGATCATTTTGCTCTGACCAAGAAGAACCATTGTATTCCTCAACTGTAGCGTCAGTTATATATATTCCAGCGGTTTCTGTTCCACAAGTATTTCCACTCGTTGATCTTTTAGCAGTATTTAATGCTCCTCCTGATGTCCAAGCAGAACCATTATAATGTTCTGTTGCATCTTGTGCTGTTCCTGATCCTGGTGCTCCTCCAACTACTCCTCCAGATACAACTGCAGCTGTTTCTGATGCTCCAAAACCAGCTACGTATCTTCTTCCTGTATTTAAATTAGGTGTAGCTGTCCAAGACGTTCCATTATATTCTTCACTAGCTGTTGTATTAACATTTCCTGGTGTTCTACCACCTGCAGCAATTGATGATGTTTGAACTCCTGCGCCACCTAATCCAATTCTAGCTGTCCCTAAATTATTTCCTTCAGTCCAAGACGTGCCATCATATTCTTCTGAGTTAGCAGTTTCATTTAATCCTGGTGATGATGTCGAACCACCAGCAGCTAATGCAGCTGGTCTTGTTCCAAGACCTGCTAAATATCTTCTTGTTGTGCCCATAGTACCACCAGTTGCCCATGCTGCACTTGTGATAATATTTGTTGAGCTAGTAAATTCTTCGGTTAAAGATATATCTGTCGTTGTATAGCCAGCAAAATAAAGTCCTGCATTTTGATCTGTTCCTGCACCACCACCTAATCTTCTTGAAGTTGATAGACTTGGTACGTTTGTAAAAGAAGTTCCATCATATGCTTCAGTGGCTCCAGTTCTATTACCGCTTGAGCCATCAGTTGTACCACCAAAAATTAAACCAGAAGTTTGTATACCTCCTCCAGATATATTTGTTCTTGCTGTATTTGCAAAATTACCTGATGTCCAAGAAGTACCATTGTATTCTTCTGAAATAGCAAGTGTTGGTTCATTACCACATGCGGATAACGCAGCAGTTTGAGTTCCAAATCCTGCTTGACCTCTCATTAAATTATTTAAAGCTCCACCACTTGTCCAATCAGTACCATCATATTGTTCTGTAAGGGTAAAAAAATTTGTTGCTGGAACATATTCAGATCCACCAAAAAATAATGCTGCTGTTTGAGATCCTGCCCCGGCACCTCTTTGTCTCGCCTGACTTAAATTATTTTGTTCAGACCACGACGTACCATTATATTCTTCTGTTTCATTTCTTTCAACATTACTAGAAGTTGCTCCACCAAAATAAAGACCAGATGTTTGATCTCCAGCTGCTGTTCCAGCATATCTACCTGTGCCTAAATCTGCTCCAGTTGCCCAACCACTTCCATTATATTCTTCTGTACTAACTAATGCTGGAGAGGGATTACCACCACCACAAGCTAAAGCTGCTGTTTGAGGACCAGTTCCACCTGGAGTTCTTCTTGCAACAGTTACAGGGCCAACACTAGCCCATGCTTGTATAAAAGGAACTCCTTTTAACACTCCTGTAGTTGTATTATACCAGATTTGACCACCTGCTGCGGCAGGTGGATCTGAACTGACCTTTTGGATTTTTTGGCCTACTATAGATTTATAAGTAGTCATTAATCTCCTTAATTATTCTTTAACAGCCAGCCTTGAGTTCCATCTGTATAAACTAAAGTATTTCCTGCTCTTTCTGTTGCAACCGTTAGATTGTTGGTTGAACCTACAATTTTTTCTGAACCGTTTGAATCTACAGTTAAATTATTTGTATCAAATGTTCCTGCATAATCAATAAATACAATTTCATCTCCTAAACTACCTGCGGGTAAATTCATAGTGATTGCACTAGATGATGTATCAATAAAATAACCTTCACCAGCTACTGCTGTAAATGTAGAAGTTTTAACTGCTTGCCATGAAGTTCCTCCACCAATGTAAGTTTTAATTCTAGAGGCAGCAACTTTTCTATTTGTTCCACCTGCTGCGTCATCAACTATAAATAAATCTGCATCAACTAGGTCAGCACCAATGTCAGTTCCACCATCAATATCTAAAGCAGCTAGAGGTAAAGTTCCTGAATCTCCAGTACCAATTAAAGTACCTGAAGCTGTTGGTAAAACTAATACTGCTGAACTTGATGCTGAGTGCGGTGCAGCTTGTAAAGTTTGTGCATGAGCATTTGATGACTCACAATAAAATTTAACTTTAGCAACATTACCAGTTCCTGTTCTGATATCTATTAATCCATCTGATACTGATATACCACCAGAACTACCATTACCATCCATAATAACTTTACCAGTTCCATTTGGCAGTAAGTCAATATTTCCATTAGATGTAGATACAATATCATTTCCATTAACATCTAAATCTCCACCTAATTGTGGTGATGTATCATCTACAACATCTCCACCAGTTTGAATTTCTATTATGTTTGGATTAGTTCCATCGCTAGCTGTTGCTTGCACAATTGCAGTTTTTTTATTTGTAGCCGCAAAAGTAAACGTGTCTCCTGAACCAGACGCATATTTAAATTGTACTGTGTAAGCTCCAGAGGTAGAATTTTTTAAGATATAAAAAGTTTGAACATCTAAAGGTATTGTAACAATTTGATTACCTGTAATAGTACCAGTAAACTCAATCATTCTATGTGCAAGTTCTGCATTTAAAGAACCATCATTAACAGCTAATGCTGTTGTTTGCGCACCACCTGCAATTGACTTTTGTATAAAACCACCAGTTATTTGTTCTATAAGTTGTAAATTTGTATTAGTTTTTGTACCCCATGTACCGGCGTTTTCACCAGTTGCTTGAAGTTCAACACCTAAAGGTGTATATGTTGATGCCATAAATTATCTCCTATTATGCAGCGTCACTATAACTTGTATTTGATCCAGTTGCAACATCCGAATATGTATCATTCGAACCTGTCGAAACGTTACTATAAGATGTATTAGAACCAGTGTCAACATCTCCATATGCAAAGATATTGACAGTTCCTATATTAAATGTAGCAGATTGACCAGTTAATCCAACTTGAATATCTGCTAAAGATATTGATCCTACACTAGCACTAAATGATTGACCAGTTAATCCTAGTCCTTCTTCTATAGTTAAAGATCCAACACTTGCGGTAGATGATTGACCAGTTGGTTGTGCTACTGCACCACCTAAACCAACAATAGATCCTAAATTAAATGATGCGGATACACCTGATAAAAATACTACATCATTTGGTATTGTAACTGTTCCTAAACTAGATGTTATTGATTGACCGGTTAATTGTGCCTCTTGTGAAGATATACCTTGAGCTGTACCTTGAGCTGAAGTTATAGATAAACCAGAAGGTAAAACTGTATCGTTTGGTGCAAAAGCTGTACCTTGTGAAACTGTAAATGATTGACCAGTTAAACCTACGGTCATATCATTTGGTGTTAATACACCAACAGATGCAGTTGAAGACTGACCCGTTAAACCAAGAGTTACATCATTTACTGTTAACGATCCAACAGAAAATGTTGCAGATACACCTGTTATATTTACAGGAACAAAAGCCTCACCTTGAGAAGCTGTTATTTCAAAACTTGTAGGTGTAATTATTTGATCAGGTACATCTACTGAGCCAATATTAGATGATATTGATTGACCTGTTAAAGTAATTACTTGGTTAGAAGTCTGTCCCCAGGCACCTCCGCCATTCCAAGCTTGTGCACCCCAACCTGTTTTTAAAGTTGTAGCTTCGTTCCAATTAGCCTGGTTCCAGGTTAATCGGCCCCATCCTGAAGTTACCGACATGGTCGGCCTCCTATGCTAATCTGATTATTGCGTTACTAGCGTCTGCTGCTGGAAATTCTATTTTAAACGTTCCGTTACTTGCTGTCTTGTCACCACCAAAAGCTATAATAGCAACAGCGTCAGTTGTTGAAGAACCACCATTAGTTGTTGTATTATAAATCATTGCACCGTTTGCAGTGAAAGATGCAGATGAGTAAGTTACATCTGAAAAATCTGTAAATGCAGTTGTTGAAGATAAAGATACACCAGAGTTTGTTAAAGTTGCACCACCTGCAGAATATGCAGATCCCGATGTATTTGTAATTTCTTCTGATGTAGAATAATCTGTAGTTGCTGCTCCTAAAGATGCACCACTATCAAATAGTGCTAATTTAAAAGTGTGTCCACCTGAAGATTCAAAACTGTGTTTACCTTGTAAAAGCTCTTGTTTAAAGCTTGAACATATTGCTGATGATATTGCCATAATTTATCTCCTATGGGTTTGCTGAGTTAACTGGTATTCTAACTGCTCCGTCTGTGTAGTCGTCTCTTCGTCTTCTACCAACTTGCTCGTTAGCAAACTTCTGTACTTCTTGTTTATATTTATTCTCGTATAATGTCAACATGTCTATCGGACCTTTTAAAAAGCCATATGTTTCTGATAAACAACAATACAATAATCCATTAGAGAAATTCATACTAATATAATTAGTATCATTATTTTCTAAAAGATCAGGCATTTTATTAAAATGCACTCTAAATCTATAAGTTGTATTAGGAACCGGAGCTACTATTATTCTTCCAGATGTAGTGTCAGATTCTCCTGTAGCACCACCAAACATAGCATAATATTTAGGTTGACCTTGAGCTGCGGATGTTCCTGTTACATCTTGATATTCTTGAAGATATGTTACATCTTTTTTTTCTAACCATCTATTAGCCCCCGTAATAGCCGATCCATTAGTATCATAAACTTGTATACCTCTAATAAATAAAGCTCCTGCTGGTGAGTTTATAGATTCTTGCCCAGCAACAAAATTACCTAATTGTTGTTTTCTATCTGCATCGATTGGTACATCTCTAAATATTCTATACTGTGCATTTAAAATAATATTTTCTAAAACAGAGTCTGTTAACACATTAGAGTCTACCTCTGTATAACTTCTTATTTGTGTTTTTAATCCTGATGCACTTAAACCTGCCATTATGCGACTCCTGCTAATTCTCTACAAATAGAACAACTTTTTTTATATCTATTATGTGTTCCACACTCCCATACTTTTTCTACAGGAGTTTCATTTTTTAGTACAATAGGCTCATTTAATATATTTGGTATCATATCTTCAGGACATGCACATTGTTTAATACCAAATATATTACAAATAAATTTTTTTATTTTTTTAATCATGCTGTTACCGTTACAGGTCCTGCAGATGCAAAACCTCCTCCGCCTGACTCAGTTATACTAGATGTTGTACTTGTTGCAAAGGTATAATTATCATCATCTACTTTAGTAATTGTATACCCTGCAGCTAAATTTATAGTTGCTGCTGCAACACCTCCAACAACGCTAGCATCTCTAAATCTTACTGTGTTACCAGTTGATCTACCATGATCCGGTTCATTTACAGATATAGTTGTTGACCCATTAGTTGTTGTAAAAGCATTTAGTGGTAAAAGATTAGGAACTGCTGTTTCTGTTCTATCAGGTCTAACATGACGTAAAGATATAGAATCACCGTTCATAGGTTTTGGTTCTAATTGTGGTTGTTTTGGTTCAAATTCTGATATGTGCACAAAAGATCCGTTCCATTCTCTAACCATTTCTTTATATGGAAACTCCATACCTGATCTATCAGATATTGCTCTTGCGTATTTACCTGTTGCGTATTTTGCCATTATGATCCTGGGTAATAAGCTTTTGGTGTTATGTGTGTGCTAGACGCAGAACCATCTTCTGCTAATGCTCTTGCAAACTCATCTTCGTAAACTAATTTCATCGGTTGAAGTAGCTGTGGTACATACTTCATTGACAAATAATATGCTAAACCTGAAACCATACAAGGTACAAATCTAAATGGAACATCAGATGCATTTGTGTAATCTCCTACATCTTGTATTCTTTTAATATAATAAAAATGTATATCTTTAGATGCATTTGTAGAATCGGGAGTTGGATAAATGTGTAATCTAACTTTATCTATAAATCTTTCTACCCAGTATTGATTAGGTGTTCCTTTGGATAGTTTATTAGAAAAACCTGCATAAGTAGATCTGTCTACTTTAGTCATTGGTGAATCTGATTGATCTGTTGCAGTTCTATTAGATCTTAATTGTGCCTCCAGAATATCTGACATACCAAATACATTTGCTGGTGTAGACACGGCACTTGTACCATCATCACTAGATCTAAAAAAGTCGTAGTCTGATTGACCTTCAATTAAATCTAAATTAAGTTCATCTACTTCCCAATAGTGAATACCTCTATTGCCCCACTCTTGAAACAATATATTTAAGGTTCTTCTTGCAGATTTTAATTGATATCCGGCAACATTTTGTAATCCAATTCTTTCAAAAGCTTCTTCTATTATTTCATCAATAGCAAAACTTCTGTCGAAAGTTGCTGTTCCCGAGGTAGTGTTAGCCATTTAACCTCCTAGCCAGTATAGCCAATAGTCAAAGATGTTGTGTTAGTCATGGTTGCATGAACACCATTTTCGAATCTAATACCATTTCCTGGAACGAAGATATCTAAACCTTCTGTATTAAAATCAGCTTCGAAAACTTTATCTCCTGTACTACCAGACGAAATATCTCTTAACACAACAACAGATGATGCTACACCATTTGCTTGTATGTAAGTAACTCTACAAGGACCGATATTTATTGATCCACCAGAAATAGTTTTTACCTGTCCTGTGCTAGCTATATTTGTAAACTTCTGATCTGAACTCATATTTTTCTCCTTAAATTATGTGGGGCCGGAGCCCCACACTAATTAATTATTACGCTGCAAAAACAAATGCACCAGTAACTTGAGTTGTTTCTCTAGCTAATGATGATGCAATATGCCATGTACCGTCTTCATAACAAATGAAAGCAATCTGTCCACCAACAGTCAACAAATTAGTTGTTGCGTTGGCTGGTGTGAAAGTTAATTTAGTTTCACCTGCTGCTGAAGTATCAAAAGTTACTTCACTTGAACCTCTTGATTCAATAACTGAACCAGTTGCCCAAACATCTGAACCAGCTGCATCAAAAACTAATGTTGCTGTTCCACCAGTTGTGTCAACCGCTTG
>Ga0209348_1001108_pt1 | contig 13326 bp, 16 predicted proteins | sample ETNvirenome_2_30_FD_184065 | JGI IMG/M metagenome (GOLD analysis project Ga0209348, IMG submission 184065) | Marine viral communities from the Pacific Ocean - ETNP_2_30 (SPAdes) (version 2) | ecosystem: Environmental > Aquatic > Marine > Oceanic | place: Pacific Ocean | collected 2013-06-22 | reverse complement strand
TGACAGCTCCGCAACCTTTATGATTTTCGCGGATCATACCGCCCTCTTTTGCAGTTCTTACCTTAGCTTTCTTAGTGTTCGCTACTACCTGTTGACCTTGTGCTCCTGCTCTCTTTTTCCTTCTAGCAGTTTTAGCTCGCTCTTCTTTACTAAGAGATTGTGCTTTCTTTTTTGGCAGACACCGATCAGGATTCCTCTTGTTCTCTGACGTACCACATGGCCCCTTAATCTCGCCATCGGTGCCAATGCGAACCCATTGTTGATCTCGCCACTGTTTAAGCTGTCCCATCAGCTAACCTTCCTAGCCCTGCGTATGGCCTCTTTGCCTCGCTTTGCAATGTCTGCTTGCGTATGTTTACCTGCAGCTTTAGCTCTTTGTTCTAACACTGTCAGTATCTGTATCTTCCTAGCAAATGGCTTTCTTATTCTTTTTACCTTAGCCACCGTGTCACGAGCATCTTGCGCAGTTGCATACTTTATAGACACCGTATCTTTAGGATTCTCGTCCGTATACAACCGCCTACCGCTGCCTTTTGGCTTCTTCCCTGTTCCTACTTTAGGATCTTTAGCCATTAACTTCTGACTCGCTTACGACCTCTAGCAGACGCTGGAGAGGTTGGTTTTTTCTTTTTACTGCCTTTAGCGTAATTAGGGTCTTTGCAATACTTAGAAGCCGCCATATTTGCATAAGCAGAAGGGTAGGTATCAAAGGTTCGTTTGGCCCATGCCTTACCAGCAGGGCATATCTTCCCCTTCGATTTAACCTTACCGCCTGACTTATAGTAACGCCTCATCGCATCTTCGCTGGGCGTACACCCTTACGAGCAATACCCGCGCCTCGGACTTTCTTTTTGCCGCCAGCAGCGTAGCCTTTAGACTTCTTGCCGCCGTTAGCATAACCCTTGGGTTTCTTCATACCACCAGCTTGCATAAAGCCCATTTTGTTGCGGACTTCTTTTGGTAGCTTTTTAAGACCTTTATTGCCCTCTGGTGCAGGTTTAAGACCACCAGCTGCCATACCCGGTGGCTTCTTCTTGCCGCCCATAACACCGCCTTTGGTAGACATCTTGGACTTCATACCGCCGCCCATCATACCGGGTGGTATTTTCTTCTTACCGCCTGCCATACCACCTTTAGTGGACATTTTAGATTTCATACCGCCAGCCATAAACTTACGCTCGCTCATCTTACGAGCAGAACCTGTTCGTTTGACGTTTTTCTTAAAATCAGAAGGCTTAGGTCGTCTACCTAGCTTGTCATACATATTAAGGTAGGTACGTAATCCTTTAGGCCCGGTGGTTAGTCCGGCAGCTGTTAATTGTTCACGAGTAACATTTGCAAGCGTTCTCTTGCCCATTGGCCCTTCACGGCTAACATTCCTAGACGCCTTATCCGTGCCCTTACCCGTAACCTTTGGACGTTTTGTAACCGGAGTGCTTTTAGCTTTCGGAGTAACTTTCGCATCTACTTTAGGTTTAGTAGCTGTTTTAGTTACAGTCATGGCGTCTGCTTTAGGCTTACTTCTCTTCAAACTGCTTTCAGTGCCTTTAGGTGGCCCTGATACACCAATTTCTTTAGCCACATTTCTAGGGAGGGATCTTGCTTTTCTTCGCGTTGGCTGCTGCCCTCTATTTTTCTTTGTTACAACAGGCCGATCACCTGTGTTCCTACGAGGAATATCTACAGCGGAGGACATAGCTCTAGCCACATTACGAGACCGGATACCCTTATTCTCTGCCTCTGCCCTGCGTCTTGTGCCGGGGGGCATCGTATCTATATTAAATGGGCCTACCTTTTTTCTTGGAGGCAGTTCTCTTTCTTTTTCCATGACCTACTCCGCGTACAAGTTGTTAAATATCTGATTAACGTCCAACGTGTAATCAAGATCTGATTTACTATAGTGAACGTGCTGTGACGGCTTAAAGTCTGGTGCACCTTCCCCCGTTTCAAACCATGCTGGATGCGTAACACGCACTCTATTATTAGGCAGGGCTACTATGTTTCCTGTCCATTCACCAGCGTCTAAAAGCTCCATAACGTGACTCTGCTTGTGTTGAGCAGGGTCATCGCCTATTTCTGAATCTGTGTAATCCACCGTAAACATATACTTTGCTGGATAGAAGTCACCGTCAATCTTTGCTAACCAAGGGCAAGGTGTCGCCCTATCAAGCACATAAACGGCGTGTGTACGAGAACTACAATCCCAAGGCTGCGCTGCCCATACGTCCATAGGCACAGGCCACTCGTCATACGGAGTGTCCCCACACAGTGCTGTTATAGGCATACGTGCCCACATAGCGCCACCATGTACATTGGGTTCGTTCTCGTCATCGTAAGTCTCTGCCCCAGTAAAAATTATCTGAAAACTTAAACACCTGCAGGGTATGGTCGTAACCGCGATAGCCATAGCGTGAACAAACTCGCCGTGGTACTTCTCATGGTTATGGGTATACTCCCGCCGCACCCAGCACTTGAAGTGCGGGATGTTGCTTTGTAAATATGCCAAGTTAGCATCTCCATCTTTTTCGCGCCTGTCGCAGCCTTGAGTTAGGGTCTTTTGCTGCTTTAGGGAATTTTTTCATTTGACCCGCTGAACGCGCACAGAAAGACTTTCTCCGTGCCGCCCGTTTGCCCGTAGGACTTTTCTCAGTAACCGCCGTTTGCAGTTTGCTTCCGGGGTTCTTTCTTCTATATGCCTTTACACCCGCTTCAGTCATACCTGCGCCACTTTTTGTAGGACGAAAGTTTTTCTTGTTGCGCTTAGGCATACCGCCCCCCTTAAATGAGGGGCAGCTTTCAGTCTTCTTTTTGTAGTAACTACGCAAGGTTATTAGCCAAACTTCTTACGTAAATACAATATGACGGTGTAGGTGTCGCCACTGCTAGCTCCGACAGTGGTAAACTTTACGTCCCCCGTCTTGCCAGTGCCTGCATTATTAACTAACCCACCAAATATAGAGTAATCGTGGTTTCCGCTTTGGTTTTCACCTAGCTCTATCGCCATGACATCTGTATCTGCATCAAACAGAATACGAACTTTCATGCCAATACACTGCCACCATATACGTTCTATATTAACGTCGGTGCAAGACAACCCAGTGCGTGAATCTGCTTCTAGCGCACTCACATCTACTTTAGTCACGGCAGACTCACCAGTGCCATCAGAGATGTTTGTTAGTTTCAAAGCCACAAAAGATGGCCCATCAACTATTGTTTGGGAAGCTACTGCATCAGCCATAACTGCCTCCTATTACGCTATCTGGACGTACTCAATAATGAACGTAAAAGAACCAGCGGTGGTTGCGTCAACTGTGTTAGTGATATTGCAGAAGATTGTTCTTGCAGTGTCTGTGTACTGAACAGAAGCAGGAGCGGTGGTGCCGCTTTGCGTTTGAACAACTAAAGTAGTCAAAGTTACATTGTGTTCAACAACCGTTGTACCGCCATCAAGAATCTCATCAGTCACTGCTGCAACGATCTCTGCGCCAGAGCTAGTTGTACCAACCTCATAGCCGATGTCACCCGTTCCAATAACAGGGGAAGTATCACAGAAGATTTTAATATCTGTGATGATTGTGTTCGCAGGCTGAGTGAACTCACCAATAGAGGGGCTGTCACCAGCAGTGGTGTTGACCGTTACACCCGTAGCAAAACCTACGTGTTTGATGTACTTATCGGTAACAATGCCTGTAGAGGCAATACTTGCAACGTCTGTAATAGCGCCTGTTGTGGCATTCTTTGAGACTACAGTAAAGCCGTTTTCCGAACGGACGGGACCGTTAAACGTCGTATTAGCCATATGGATCTCCTGTCTTGGCTAGCGTCAGATGCGGGATTGCACCTGTCAGGGATGAAATACTTATACAGTAGAAAAAGAAAAGGGGCAACAAGTGCCCCTTTCTTATACAGCGTCTTACGCTCCGGGTGACCCGAAAATTCCGAGTGGGTCTGAAACGCCAAAACTATAGCGTTCCCTTGCCTTATAGCGCGAGTTGCCCGTATCAAAGTCTGCATCCATAGATGTAGCCATTGGGGAACGAACAAAGTGCTTAAGACCATTCGGTACATCGGTCATCAAGAAGAACGCATCAGTATCAGTCAGATAGTGATTGATTGAGTAACCGCCGGGAATAGACCCATTGTTACGCAATGCGTTCAAGTCGTTGTCAGCCGTTCCTACACGACCTTCAGTCTCAAGCAAACGAGTTGCTACAAACTGCAGATTCGGTGGGATAATCAGCTTGGTGGGGCGTGCTGCAATCAACAAACCACGCTCATCGGTCCAACCTGCAACTTGAATAACAGCCGCTTCCAAAGAAGTTTCGTTAAGGTCAGCTGCAACAGCGGGACGGTTTGAGTTGGTGCCACCAGAAACGAGCGGGTGATCCGTTGCACAAAGCGTCTTACCATCACCGTAAGTGGTGCCTGATGCAAACGCATTGTTGAGGATAGTAGCCGCTTTCACTTGCTTGGTGTACGCCATAGCGCGTGCCAGAGCCTTCGTATAACGTGCAGAGAGCGAATCGTAGAGGTTATCTTCAATCGCTTCCTCAGTGATCGAAAATCCCATAGCCACGGTCTCGTGCGTATAACGAGCAGTGAATGCTTCTTGTGCGTTGTCGTACTCAATCGCAGCACCTTCGTCTTTGACGGGGGCAGCAGAGAAGCCAGACAACTTGGTTTCTTCTTCAAAAGAACGGTCAGAAGTCTCTGATTCAAAGATTTCTGTGTGCTCTTCACCATATTTTGCGTACTCCATTCCAAACAAAGCGTTTAGGCCGGGAAGGAGTTCTTTCAGTAGCTGGGCGCGAGAAATTGCCATTTTACCTTACTCCTTAAATACCAGTGGTGTTGTCAAATGCGTGACCTGCGTTCCACTTAACATACGCTTCCGTGAATCCGCCAGAAGAGTTCTTGGTTTCTTCAACCAACTCAACAATGCGGAAGGGAAGTGAACTAGTGGTAGCAGACGTATCTGAAATAGCACTAGCAGAATTACCTGTTACAGTGCTTCCGCTATTGTTTACTCCAGCTACGTTAGCACCGATGTCAGTGATAGCTAAATCACCAATAGTGGTGCCAGACGACACAACAGCAACCTTGAACAACACATCCGTAGCATCACACACATACGCTTTAATATCTGAAGCGGCGGTGCTAGCTGGGTAGTATTGCCTAAAAGTAACTTGTGAAGTACTAGGATCGGTGTAAGTAACACCCATGAAAACTCCAATAGGAGTCATAGCAGCATCAAACGTATCACGTTCAACGGTGCCTCCGGTAACGAGCTTAACAGCGTCTCCGTAGAAAATATCCGTCGCATAACCACTAGCTATGCTGTATTGACGGGTTGTGCCTACGTATGGAACACCACTAAGCAGCTTTACCGGCTTCAGCCCATAAGGGGCGTCAACTGTTGGATAAGCCATGTTAACCTCTTAACAATAATTTAAGTTCCTTTACCAAAATTGGTAACTTTTGTGCTGCGCTCGTTGAACAAAGGCATACGAGGATCGTTTTCGCGCATGAGGTTGTTGTCTACAGAATGCATCTGCGATCTGGTTTGGTGTTCGTAATGGTCATTACGTTCTTTAACCAGTTCTTCTGGAGCCTTACAAAGCAGTAGCCCACCCTGAGTTATATTGCCTTCAAACCTTTCGTGCCTGTCAGACAATAATTCTGGATGATCTTCAGCCTTAACTGGCTCCCAACCTTCACGTAGTTTTGAGGAAACATTGCTGGCGTCTGTTACTCCAAGAGTAGAAATACGAATCCAACGCGGAACATAACCATCTCCTACATCAACAGCAGGCAAAACATCTGGTTTTACCCAATGTTTTTTACGAGACTTAGTTTCACGAGTTTCGTTGTCTCTCTTAATTCTGTTTTCAGCCATTATTAATTTCCTCTTTCTAATGCAGCCATCTGTTTGGCGTATTCTTGGGGAGTTATACCAAGACGTTTAGATAAAGCTACTTGTGACGGCGATAGAAAAACTTTCTTTGGTTTAGTGCTCCGCGTAGCGGGGGCCACCACATTTGAACTTCGCTTTACTGTTTGCTTAGATACTTCCTCCTCAAATTGATCTGGAAACACTTGTCGCATACGAGCGTCAATATGCTCGTAGTATTCGTTACTTCGGGGATCTACCCCCTCATTCACTAACTTTTTGTGGACACCTAAAGCAAAACTTGTCATTTCTTCATCTTGGTCAAACCAAGAATTATTTGCTTTCCATTCTTCTGCTCTAGTGTCGCGATATACCTCTTGGGTATTCGTTGATTCAATGTCTTGTACAGGAGTTTCTTCCTCCTGTAAAGCAGGCACCTTGAAGTTATTTAGGCGTTCTGACTTTAACTTAGCGGAAGTTAGGCTTTCCTGTGCTTCAACAACCGCTTCAGAATTACCTTCTTCATAAGCAATCTTGTATGCCTGTTTTGCAGACTCTACTTCAGAACTAGCATTTTTCTTAGCTTGTTCAAGTAATGCTTCTTGGTTTTTAGCTACGTTACCTTTTAACTCTTTGTTTTCGTCAACAAGTCTTTGGGCTAGCCGCTCTAACTCTTGTCGCTCACGCTCGGCGGCTTCTTTAGCGCGTCGTTCATCGTGGTAACTTCTACTAAAATGTTTTAGACGGTTTTGAACTTTTTTAGAGTAAGCGTCTAACTCTTCATCTGTAACGTCATCTGGTGGAGGAATGGGCTTACGGTCTCTATCAGCTTTTGGAGTGTCATCGACAATCTCAATGTCAAACTCCTCTTCTGCTTCAGCCTCAACTTCAGCCTCAACTTCAACTTCAGCCTCTACTTCTTTGTAGTCTTCGGCTGTCTTTTTACCGGATAAGTCAATCTCCATTGCACCGGAATCTTCAATCTCTATTGCAGTGCCCTCTTGTTCTTCTTCTGGAAACTCAAACTCTACTTTTTGAAACGGCATAACTTACTCCTTATACTCGTGATACGCCACGAGGATCTGCTACAACGGCTTCGATAGAGTCATCGTTCATTAAACGATACTCCTTACCAGCTATAGAAAACCTAGTGCCCGTATTAGCACGAAACATTACATAGTCACCTTGCTTACACCAAGGGCCGGTAGGGAATCGTTCAACATCACCATAGGCTTGATCGCCCATATCCACTACAAGCCCAATAATAGACATAATGTGTTCTTGGTTTCTTTGCGTATCTGTCTTCAGTAAGTTAGTACCATCAAAGGTCTCTTCTACTTGTGGTAATGCAATCAATACCCTATACCCTACAGGCACAGGTAATTGTGCTTCTACCTCTTCTTCTGAGATTATTGCTTCTGCAATATCAGTCATCTCCATACTCCAAATTGCGCGAGAGGTCTTCTACATAGCCCAGACAGGTTTCGAGACCCCGAATTAAACCTGTGGTTTCCTTATACATAGAGAAGTCTTTTGCTCCTCCACTGCTTAGAAATTGTAGTGCAGAGTCTTTATCAGACTCGATTTTTTCTCTTAGCACGTCAAAGACGGTTTTAGCCATTATTGGCCTCTGTTGTTATTAGAATCCTTCATCGCTTTTAGCAAATCTACATCTGCTTTTGCGTTGTTCTTGCGGCGTTCAGCAGCCATTTTCACGCCGTCTTTCTTAGCTTCTAGTATTAGCTCTTGTTCTTTAAGAGCTAGTTCGGCCTGATCTATCTGCGCGTCTTGCATCTGGTCACGAGCTTTTAACTCTAACTCTGCTTGCTTAACCTGCGCGTCCATTTGATCTTTAGCTGCCTTACGCTGCACTTCTTGCTGCTTGATCTGTAGCTCGGCTTGTTGCATCTGAATAACAGGATCTTGAGCTTTCTGCTGCGCTTGTTGTTGTGCGGCTTGTTGTTGGTGTTGTTGCGTTAACTGCTGACCTGCATCGGCAACCAGCCTTGCTAAGTTTACTTCCACCTGCTCTGGCAACTGCTCGCCGGGAGGTGGTAGCGGTGCACCTAGTTTCTCTTCTACCTGCTTGCGGTAACGGAAACCAAGATGTTCTGCAATGTGCGCCTGTAGCGCGGCCATGATTGGCTTTGCTTGTGGGTTCTGCCCAATGGATTGCATAATCATCGGGTCTTGCATAAACGCCATATGCGTAGCTATATGGGCGTCGTGGTCTTGGTATATGAACGCTTTCATCGGCTTGCCAACAAGCGCATCCATATTTTCGCTGACCGGATCGGTCGGTTTTGCGTCGTCCTCTGTAGGAACAAGTTTATCTGCGTTCTTGACACCCAACACTTCAATCATCTGGCGATGTAACTGTGGTAGGTCGTATATCTGAGGCGCAGACTGTGACATCTGTAACACCGCTTGATACTGAACTACACGTTGAGCCATCGTAGAACTGTTCGGATCACTGACGGGGATCACATCCACCATCATATAATCTGCTACACGAGCAGATACCGCGCCTCGGTACGGCTGGTAATCGTACTGCTCCGGTGCATTCTCGGCCATGATCGTCTTGAGCATCTTAAACTCTTGCTTCATGGCGTAGTGAACACGCGCCTGTACCGCTGCCATTGGCTTCAAGGTACGCTCTAGGAGCGCCAGAGTGGTGCCCACAGGAGCGTTTGCTGACATGTCCGAAATGTTCATGTCGCTGATAGCACCCAGCCTACGGCCTTCTGTGGTTATCTGGTTGAGTAAAGCTAGTAGGGTCTGGCTTGGTTCCTTATAAGGAAGCGGCATAATGTTGTCGCGGATGCTGCCTGATGGCACATCTACATCCTTGAACTCTCCCGGTTCTATGGGAGTATCATCACCCTTAATACGTAACCCACGAGACTTGAGACCTCCGGGCAAGTTAGACAACGTACCGGCATCTACAAGCTGCCGTATAATAGAAGTACCTGCTTTAGCGTACCCACCGATTATATGGATCAGCCCTAACCCGTAAAACCCAAATCCGGGCACATATACATAGTGTACGAAGTGCTGCCGCTTCAGCATCAACTCATCTTCTTCACTCCAGTTACGGCGAATACCCAAAACTTTGTTGTTGCCACGCTCTAATGTCACGACGTAGGGCTTCGCTATCTGATCTTCTTCATCACCGTCTTCTTCGTCCACACCATCTATAACTAGGTCAGCGTGTATCTCATATAGTGTAAAGCGGTCATCGTCAGTAAGTGAGTAGCCACCCTCTTCAGCCTTACGCTCTTCTATATCTGTGTGGTACGGCGTTGGCTCACCTAAATCTACGTCCTTATAAAATCCTACAGACTGTAGCTTTTTCAACTCATTCTTAGTCTTACGCATAATGTGCGTAACACGTTCTGCGCTTTCTACATGCGATGCGCCGTATGGCACCACTACATCTTCTGCTGGTATGTATACAGCCGTTTGACGGCCTATGTTCGGATCAAAATACACCTTCTTGAACGCGCTACCAGCCAAGCCAAGGCTGTATAACAGGCGTTCGTGCTCTGGTCTGTACTCCACCATGCGCTCAGTAAGCTCGTAGTTCATATCGGCTTTTACACGCTGTGCAGCTTCTTCCTTATCCTGAGTTTCTTCTCCAAGGACTTTTACCTTTACAGGGCCAGCGGCGGGAAATGTCTCAGACATAGTTTCCGCTTGGAACCGTATGGCTGCTTCAGCGAGGACTGTAGAGTACACACCACACGCGCCTTCCCACGGCTCAGTGCGCTCTTCATATTTGAAGCCCAGCACATCAAGACCTTTGACGAAGCTGTCCGCCCAATCTTTGCGGCTCGCTATATCTGAATCGACAAGCCCAACAAGTTCTTCAGCTAAAGCAATAAGATCGCTGTCCTCCATCGCATCTGCGATGTTATCCCCGAAGTCAATAATATCTGTCTCATCACCACCGGGGATCAATGTGATCTCCATACTGCCATCGTCCAGCGTTACTGCGTCTGGGTTAACAATCTCAATCTCAAGCGCACTTTCTTCTACAGCTTCTGTTTCAATGCCTTCGGGGGCAGCATACAAACCTTTTTCAATAGCCATAATACGTCTCTAATAGTAGCCGCTTCCGCGCCTCTTAAAATACCGTTGTTCTTCAGGCTCATCCGTAGGTAATCTAATAAACCCACCTTGTCTGAATCTCATCAATGCCATAACCGTTGAGTCAACTAAGTCATCATGGCTCATAAACGGGAATCCAGCAATCTCCTCTATAACCTCTTCTGCCCACCGTGTAGGTGGAACCCACACCAGACCAGACGCTACAATATCAGATACTGAGTTCAAGCGAGCTAGCTTATCACCTGACCCTCTGTGGGGGGTATACTCTGACACAGGCAACCCCATACGTCTCATCTCTTGGTACAACGCGGTGCCAGATGACTTCTTCTCCACTATGAACGCATCTGGCTCCCACTCAGCATACTCCTCCATCGCCATCTCTTTTAGCTCTGGAAACTCCATCCTCTGCTTTATGCTGTTCAACAAGATGATGTTGTACGCCTCCGTCTCTTCATACAGGAACACACCCCACGTAGTAAGTGCGGTGAAATCGGCGCGGTTATGTTTTTCTGCTGCCGCGTCCAGTGACATGATTATGTATTCACACTGCGGTGGGTTTTCTGCCTCCCACATCTGCCACCACTCGCGTTTTACTAACGCGGCTTCTTCTGCCGTAGGTGTTTGCTGGTACTGCGCGTTCCACTGAAATGTCGGCATAGATGCCTTGGTACGAAGAAGCGCCTCAAGATCAAAGAACTCAGGCCACAGTGGTTTCTCCACAATGTCGTCTGTTTCTGTATCCTCTACTTCTAATATGGCGGGAAACTCAACCACTTCGTACTCATCTGCCCGCTCATTCTGCGCCATGTCGCGTGTAACACGCCCAGTAAGGTCATCCATGTGCCATCTTGTCTGTATTATTGCAACACGGCCTCCCGGCATCAGACGAGTACGCGCTCCGAAGGTAAACCACTCGTAGGCTTTCTCAAATACAGAGAAGTTACCGTTGATTACGTCCTGTTCTGAATGCGGATCGTCCACCAACAGCAAATCTGCGCCACGACCAGCCAGTGCAGAGCCAATACCACAGGCGTAATACTCGCCACCCGTGTTTGTATTCCACCTACCGGCTGATTTTGAGTCACTTGCAAGCTGTACGGTGGAGAAAATGGCCTGATATGCCTCTGTAGAGATCAAATTCCGCACTTTTCGACCAAAATCCACCGCCAAATCAGTGGTATGGGACACCATCATCACCTTTTTGCCCGGATTTCGCCCCAAAAACCACGCTGGAAAGAAAATAGACACGAGTTGAGACTTACCGTGGCGTGGTGGGATGTTTACACAGATGCGATCTTTGTCTCCCTGCTCAATTGACATGAGCAAATCGCCCAAAATGCGGTGATGTTTGCCCACAATGTAGTCTGGCTGCATTCTTTTGCAAAATTCTATGAGGTCATCGAAGGCTTCTTGGTTTATTTTACGTATCGCTAGCTCATCGACGATACGATTTATCTCTACCACCTCTTTATCTGAGAAAGAATCTAAGTTATCCAGCATGTGCTGGACTTCTTCCTCAGTAAAATCGGGAACGGCCTCAAGCATCTGTGTACTCTGCGTCCTCTACCACACCTTCATCTGAGTTTACCAGCTTCTCCAACTTACTACGTAACTTGTTACGCAGATCATCCGTAGATTGATGTGTAACAGTGACCTCTGACTTCTCTGCAAACAACCCTACGTCTGAGATCTTACCTAGAAGCTCCAACGCACGGATGCGTATACGTGGATCAGCGTTCTCTGACTCCAGCAAGAGTTTGTTTGTGACTAGGTGTCGGATCTCGACGGCACTTTCTGCAACAGCGTGGCCGAACTCTTGGAGTATGTTGTTTGTAAGTACGAGCGAGGCAGGTGTAAGCGCCGCTGTCTTCCGCGTGCTAGCAATCTTAGAAGTTTTTTCAGGGTTATCCGCGTAAGCAACAGCAAGTTTCGCTGCCACATCTTCATCTTCTTTGGAAGGTTCAATATCTAGTCCGTGTTCTGCAAGTTTCTGCGCCGTATTGCACGCCGCTGCCGCCCTCTCTTTGAGATCGACAAGAGATATGTCATCAGAATAGGGAACGCCGATTTCGGGTTCTATCAGTAACGTCATAGATTATATGCAGACTCAAAGGTCGTTGGCGGGAATATACACAAAAAATTTTTATAGGTACAGGGACTTAAATTTTTAGGGTGGGGGGTCTCCTGTGTACAGAAAACCATTAGATACCACCAGAAAACATCAAGTGATGTACAAACTGGGAGAAATTGTGATTATTTGAGTAAATTAGTAATACATACGCAGTGCGGAGTCACAAGTCGTGTGCGGGGTCATAGGGGGGCAGTGCCCCTTTTTTGTGTAGGAATCCTACACTGATTTGCTGGCGTTGTAAAAACTTGCCTATAACACGTTATAGCGTAGTATTTGTCTGGTCGGTTAACCGACGTAACTTAAACAAAACAGGAGACAGAAATGTCAAACGAAAAGAAAGTAATTGATCTCAAGCCAACTACACGCGCCGCCATCTTTGGCCGCACCGTAGAGTTCTTTGAAGCGGAAGGTTCACGCCGCGATGCCCTCGCGCATTTGCTTGGTAAAGAGTGGTCGGTGACTTCGCAACGCTACGTAAATGCGGATCACGCGCCGCTAATCCGAGTCGAGGATCTAACCGCTAAGACAGCGAACCCACAGAAATACGACGCGCTCCGCGCTGCCTACATTCACGCGAACAGCGACCGATTCGGTGCCGCCTTCGCGGGGTTCACGCTGAAGCACATTATGGCTATGACGCGAGACGATGTGGCCGAGCACAAACTGCAATTGGCCGATGGCAACAAAAAGCCACAAACCAAAGCGCAGAAAGCCAAAGTGAAAAAGTTCACCAAAGCCCAAGCCAGCGCGAATAATAAGATCAGTACCGGCATGGCCGATCTGCGCGATACCGCGAACGTGATACTTGCAAAGCCATCGCGTAAATCGGAATCCAAGAAAGGCGAATTACAGCGCCTTAGCGATAAGTTAGTGCGCGATGGTCTGACCGCTGGCGGCACAGATAGCACAAACGGCAACGTGGCCGAGCGCGAGATCGAATCGGGCACGGAACCGGAAGCTAAAGGATCGGCAGTGCCGTTCGCGATACAGCACCCAGTGCTAATAGAGTTGGTTAATAAACTCGCGCAATTCGACATAGGCCAACAGGCAGTAGTGGCTGAGAGTAACGCCTTCCAGACATTACTCGACGGCCTAAATCGGGCGATTAAGGAAAACCACAAAATCAAAAAGTAACCAACCCACCAACCCAGAGAGATCCCCGCTTCGGCGGGGATTTTTTTGTTTCTACGAAACC
>Ga0209348_1001107_pt1 | contig 13360 bp, 10 predicted proteins | sample ETNvirenome_2_30_FD_184065 | JGI IMG/M metagenome (GOLD analysis project Ga0209348, IMG submission 184065) | Marine viral communities from the Pacific Ocean - ETNP_2_30 (SPAdes) (version 2) | ecosystem: Environmental > Aquatic > Marine > Oceanic | place: Pacific Ocean | collected 2013-06-22 | reverse complement strand
TGTGTCAAAAGACGGTTCTCATTGGTGCATTGAATATGTGGGAGAAGGCATACCGAAAGAACTAGAGAATGAAGACCTTTGCACGCATGAGGAATTTATGCTGTCTTGGTGGGATAAGTTTTGAAACTATGACTGTTAGAAACTGGTAGGTGTAGGTTTTTATATAAACAGATACTATTTATTACAAAAAATGGTTTGATTTAAGGAGCGTTATAGACATGTCTGATTTGTTAGAGCAAGCAATTGTTGATGCGGAAGCACTAAAAGAAGCCGCGCTGAAGACAGCAAAACAAGAAGTGTTGGAGAAATATTCCAACGACGTCAAGAGTGCGGTTGAGCAGCTCTTAGAGCAGGAAGGCGAACTAGATCTTGATCTGAGTTTGAACAACGCTGAGGATGCTGCTGAAGCAGGTGAATTAACAGAGGGGGAATCTGAGCATGAAGCACATGACTCTCTTCCTTATAAGCATCGCACCCTACAAAGAGAGCCGCAGGATGTTTCGATCAACCTACAGCAATTAGAAGAACAGATTGACAAAGTTTATAAAGAGCTTGACGAAAGCAAAAAAGAAGAAGAACAGTTTGTTCTGGTTTCAGAAGATGTGAAAGACGAATCAGAAGATGTTGAGATTGTAGAGGAAGTTGTAGAGATTTCTGGTGAAGAAGACATTGCCGAAGCTCTTCGTTTGGATTATAAAACTGTTCCCACTGGTCACGCTGGTGCATTCACAGAATCTGAGCGTGAATATGCAATAACCATGCAAGAAATTCTAGCAAAGTATGAAGACGTTCAACAGGAAAACAAAGAACAAAGACGCCTCATGGAGCAAGCGAAAAAAGCGCTTGATGCTATGGGAGAACAAAACGCACGACATAAATCAGTCGTTAAAGAACTTAAAGATAAACTTATAGAAACAAACTTGGTGAATGCCAAGCTACATTATTCGAATCTAGCTCTGAGTGAGACCTCCTTGAATGAGCGGCAAAAAAAACATATTGTCGAAGCCCTCTCAAAAGCTGATTCCCTAAAGCATGCGAAAATGATTTTCGAAACGCTTAAAGACACAGTGGGCGGTTCAACACCGAATAAGCCAAAATCACTGAGTGAAGCAGTTGAAAAACGTTCGTTGCTAACCGTGTCGCCTCACCGTAGAAAAGAGTCGGCAAGTGTCGAAGAGGTGGTTTCTTCCCGATGGAAGAGATTGGCCGGAATTAAGTAAATTACAAACAAGGAGGTACTATTATGTCAGTACTAAAAACATTAACTGAGGGAATCGTCGAAAGAGATCTCTCACAAGAAAGCAATGCGCTTTTGAACAAGTGGGAAAAAACCGGCTTGTTGGAAGGGCTTGACAGCGACTATGGACGTCAAAGCATGTCCCGACTGCTTGAAAACCAAGCAAAACAACTTTTGAAAGAAGCTAGCTCGATGGCTGCTGGGGATGTTGAAGGATTCTCTTCTGTTGCATTTCCCATCGTTCGTCGAGTCTTTGGTGGTCTCATTGCGAACGATCTCGTATCTGTTCAGCCCATGAGCCTTCCTTCTGGTCTCATCTTCTTTCTCGACTTCACTTACAGTGATACTCGATTTGGAAACACCGACAATAAGTCAATTTACGGTACCGATCGAGTTGCTAAGCAGATCACCGGTGGTGTAAACTTGGTTGGCGACTTCAAAGAGAGCAACGGTGGGCCCTACTTCATGGGAGGAGCTTACAGCTCCCCGACTGGTTCCGTCACTCTCGCTAACAGTGTTAACGGCGCTGTTATGTTTGACAACTATGACTTGGATGATGCAACTGACGCACAAAAGAAAAACATTCTTCATGATGCAGATATTCTTTCTTTGTCAGGATCGGCTACCAAGCACGCAGTTGTTCAGTTCGAAGCTTCAGCTTCATTGTTTACAAATGCAAACTTAGATCTTCTGAGCGCTTGGAACGCAGAAAAAGGCGAACTTGATAATATGACCGGTGTTGCTGGTACTAACCTTTCGCTTATTCGTCGTCTTACCAGAAAGCATCCCGATGCAGCAAAAAAAGACACTCACTTGCTGTTTACCGTCTTTGGTTTGTCTGGATCTTCCGACATCGATGCTGGGCCCGGTGGAGCAGTTGATGCTGGTGCAGCAGTTGGTGGAACTATCGTAATGAAGTATCCGCTCAAAGACAAATTCGAAAGCGCTTCAGCTATCGGTGCTGTTGTTGGTGCTGATCCTTGGGGACTTGAAGAAGCGACCAATGTTTCCGGTGCTTCTCCCGCTTCCGATGCTGTTGACAGCAAAGACCTTATCCCTGAGATCGACATCAAGGTTGACAGCATTGCTGTTACCGCGATGACCAAAAAGCTCAAAGCTAAGTGGTCTCCTGAGCTTGGTCAAGACTTGAATGCTTATCACAACCTCGATGCAGAAGTTGAGCTTACCAGCATTCTTTCTGAGCAGATTGCTCTTGAAATTGACCGAGAAATCCTTGGAGATCTCGTCAATGGTGCAACTGCTGGTACCTTCTACTGGTCACGAAGCCCCGGCCTGTTCTTGAACAGAACCACCGGAGCTGAGATTGGTGCTTCTGCAAAAGCTCCTGACTTCACCGGTACTGTTTCGGAGTGGTACGAGACCCTCATTGAGACTATTAACGACGTCTCAGCTCAAATCCACAGAAAGACCTTGCGCGGTGGAGCGAACTACGTTGTTTGTTCGCCTGAAATCGCAAACATCCTTGAGTTTACCAGCGGCTTCCGAGCTTCTGTAACTGCTGACGTTGACAAAGGCGACATCGGCGCTATCAAGGCAGGATCTCTCTCGAAGAAATTCGAAGTTTATGTTGATCCCTACTTCCACCGTAACCTGATCCTCGTTGGTCGTAAAGGCTCTAGCTTCCTCGAAAGTGGATATGTCTACAGCCCCTACGTTCCTCTTCAGGTGACTCCGACCATCTTTGGCGTTGAAGATTTCGTGCCCCGTAAGGGCGTCATGACTCGATACGCTAAGAAAATGGTTCGACCTGATATGTACGGCCTTGTTGTTGTACGTGGGTTGCTTGGCGAAAGCGGTCAGTAAAACATAAAATAAGTTGCAACTTCATTGTTAAGTTGCAACTTGTACTTTTCGAAAACCCCAAGTTTCTTAAGAGGCTTGGGGTTTTCTTTTATCCAAAACTAATTATAGCATCAGGAGGTGCTTATGAATGTCCTTACCAACACTAACACCAAAAAGTAATAGTAGCAAGGTTATACTGCCCATCACTGGAGCGACTGCGAATGTGACAGCTGAGGCAGTGCCTTTCGGAATCTATCTAAATTCTAATGATTTTCTTTCAGGAGCCGCTGATCAAGTGGCTCACACTTATCGAAAGCTTGGAGGGGATGTTCTTGACATTGAATTGACCGAAGAGCAAGTCTATACATGTTATGAAGAGGCAACCTTAGAATATTCTTACATCCTTAACATACACCAAGCAAAGAACTCTTTGGGAGACTCTCTGGGAAGCTCCACTAGCTCTTTTGATCACAAAGGTGAGTACAAGGCTGGTTCTCTGTCGTCGAGCTTGGATGGTGGAAATGTAGCTTTAAAATATACCAAGTTTGGCTATGGCTATGCAAGAAGATTTGCAGATGCGGCTATTACAGAGGCTAATTTAGGTGGCACCATGCCCATTTACTCCGCTAGTTTTGAACTGGAAAACAGGGTGCAGGATTACGATCTTCAGGCCGCTATCTCATCCAGCATTGAGGCAGGCGACTTGCCTTCCACTTTAGATCCGAATAAAAGAATGTTGATCCGGAGAGTCTACTATATTTCTCCTAGAGCGATGTGGAGGTTTTATGGATACTATGGTGGCATAGGGGCGATCGGAAACTTAAGCACTTATGGACAGTTCGCAGATGATTCGACTTTTCAGATTGTTCCGGTATGGCAAAACAAGGCTCAAGCAGCTGCTTATGAAGATGCAATAAAAACCAGAACATCTCACTTTTCATATGAGATACAAAACAATCACATAAGAATCTTTCCTATTCCTCCTAACCTATGGGCTAGAAAAAAAATGTGGTTTGAATTCACCATGGAGACAGATGCATGGGAAGAGCAACCTGATCGTAAAACCGGAGTGGATGGTGTCAACAATATGAATACGTTGCCTTATGCAAACATCCCCTTTGAAAACATCAACTCAATTGGAAAGCATTGGATTCGACGGTTTGCGCTTGCCTTAGCAAAAGAGATCTTGGGGCAGGTTCGCGGGAAGTTCAGCACTGTTCCAATTCCGGGAGAGTCTGTCACCCTCAATCATAGCGAGCTTTTAAGTCAGGCAAAAGATGAGCAGGAAAAGCTTCGTGAAGAATTGAAGACGATTTTGGACGAAATGACCTATGCGAAACTGATAGAATCAGACTCAACCATGACGGATAACGCTCAAAAGCTTCTAACAAGTGTTCCGAACATTATTTTTGTGGGGTAATAGAACATGTCAGATGAAAATAAATGGTCTCAGCCAGATGCTCCACCGCCCCCTCTGTTCTTTAATCAAAAAGAACGTGATTTAGTCAAGCAGATAAACGACGAACTTATAGAGAGGGTGATTGGACAAACAATTCTTTATTACCCAATTGACTTGGAGTTGACTGAATTTCATCCTCTTTATGGAGAGTCTTTGCAGAAAAACTTCCTTGCACCAGTGAGGGTGCATGCTATGGTGAAATGGGAAGGCCAAGCGACCACAGCAACAAACTATGGTATAGATCGCTTGCAAACAATCAACGTGGCTTTCCACAAAAGAAGGCTTACAGAAGATCAAGATTTGTTTGTTCGAGAAGGAGACTTTGTTTTGTTTGGGGATTTGTTCTACGAGATTGTCACTTTGACAGAACCTAGATGGCTCTTTGGGCAGGTAAACAAGTCGTTCGAAATAGGTGCAAAGTGCATTAGAGCTAGAGAGGGAACGTTCAATGCCGAATGATTACAAAGGAATGGTTCACGATGGCGAGGTTATATACCTCCAGCCATCAAACTTAGACAACATTGACTCTGCGGTGTTTGAATGGGTCGACGAGAGTTTGAATCTTAGTTGTGAAACGCATGAAGGGTTTCAGAAGACACCTGTGGTTTGGGTCTCCGCAGAAAGAGCTTTTCAAGTCAAAAACAACAAAGAGCTTCGTGATAGAGATGGGGCTTTGATTTTTCCCATCATCACCGTGGCTCGAACAGGGTATACGAAAGATAGGGCGAAAAAAGGAGCAGTATACGCTCCAATTCCAGCAGTGCCGGATTATCGTGGCGGGTCTATAAAAATAACCCATGAGATAAACCAAGAAAAGACAGCCAACTTTGCAAATGCAGATGCTTATAAGCAAGGTTCAATCAGGCAGATCAATTTTGTTTTACCCAAGGAAAGAAAAAAAGTAGTTAAGAAGCATGTTTCAGTTCCTATCCCAGTGTACATCGACGTGACATATGAAATCGCTATAAAGACACAATTTCAAACACAAATGAACCAGCTTGTCACGCCTTTTGTAACCAACACAGGGGGTTTAAACTACTTCCCTTTGCGTCGCAATGGGCACTTTTACGAAGTGTTTATTCAGCAGGAATACTCATCAGAAGACAATGTTGGCACACTCAACGAAGAAGAGAGAACTTACCAAACGAAAGTCCAGCTAAAGGTGCTGGCTTACCTTATAGGCGATGGTACAAACCAAGCACAACCTATTAACGTAGTGCGTGAAAACCCTGTTGAGATCCGAATAACAAGAGAGAACGCTAATCTGGGAGAGAAACCAGAGCTTTATGATCTGTTCAGGAAGTATAGAGAGCTTGGCGAATAATTTTTGCTTTTGTTCCTTTTACAGCATTTTCGTCTATTTACTATAAACAAAGATTAGTATAGATATGGGAGATTAGTTAATGTCTGCTAGAAATTTTAGATTTAAATCACCGGGAATTCGTATTGAAGAGATTGATCAGAGCTTGATCGATGCTCCAGTCGAGAACGAAATAGGGCCAGTCATCATTGGTCGCTCCCCTCACGGGCCTTCTCTGAAGCCTGTCAAAGTTAACTCACTTGACGAGTTTGTCAACATCTTTGGAACACCTTCTCCGGGAGGTATTGCAGACACCGATCAGTGGCGCTCGGATAACAAAACCTCACCTCACTATGGCGCATATGCAGCTATGGCATACCTTCAGAACGCAGCGCCTATTACCTTCATCAGGTTAGCCGGCTTAGAACATCCGCAAGCAACCACAGACGGGCAAGCTGGATGGAAAACAACCAAAACAACCCCAAGCACCACGCTGGCAGACAACGGTGGAGCATATGGCCTCTGGCTCATCCCTTCTGCTTCCAGCGGTGTTCACACTGCGTCTGTCGACAACGACCTGAGCACTGGTGGTGGAACCTTGGCAGCAATTATTTATTCAAACTCCGGTTCGGGTGTTACTCTTTCTAGTAGCTTGGGAACAAAAAACACCACCGTTCATTCTTATAGCGGAACTCGGGCAGAAAGTGCAGACATCAAGCTTCATTTGACACACTCAGCAGCTAGCGGTAAAAATGAACGCACTGCACAAACCGTAGAAGTCAGCTTGGATCCGGCAAAGTCTAACTTTATCCGGAAAGTTCTCAACACTTCTCCTCTGCTCACAAACGCTTCTTTGTACAGCAAGCCTGAGAGATACTGGCTTGGTGAAACTTTTGAAACTAGTGTTAAAGAATTGAAGGCTAGCGAAGGAAACATTTATGCATTTATCGCTCCTCTAGGAACGGGATCTGCATCTACAAAAGCAGACTACCCCCGGGGATTTACTGCTCCAAAGACAGGGTGGATTCTGTCTCAAGATACCGGTCTGGCTAGTAGCTATGACCCAATCGCTAATCCTCCGCAAGAGCTTTTCAGACTTTGCGGCCTCAGCGAAGGGCGCTGGGCTTCAAAAAACCTTAAAATTTCAATCAACAACATCAACTATGGAAAGATTGACGATGATGCAAATCCATATGGCTCTTTCAACATTGAAGTAAGGTTGGTTGGTGATAGTGACAGAAACCCGCAAATTCTTGAAAAGTTTGAAGAGTGCAATCTCAATCCGCGCTCTCCCAAGTATGTCGGGCGAGTTGTCGGTACACAATACTTGGAGTGGGATAACTCTGATGATAAAATGAGACTGTTCGGAGAGTATCCAAATAATTCTAGGTACATTCGAGTTGAAGAACACCCAGACCTCGCAGCGGGTAAGGTCGATAAAAGTCTTATTCCTTTTGGATTCATGGGGCCGGCACGAAGAAAGAAGATTGTGTTCGCTCACAGTAGCAGTGTAGAGGCAAAAACCAACTATGTTGATTTGAACTCTGCCCACTTCAGCACTCTAGCCAATGCTTTTGATTCAGCCGGTGAGTCTTTTATCTCGGCTTCTTCGGCAAATACGCCTTTCACAGCTTCTGTGCGATGGCCAGATTACCAATTGAGAAAAACTGCTTCAAACGGAGCGACAGGTCGGGCTCAAAACACTTACTTTGGAATTCGAACAGAAGGTTCTGACACCTCAAGATACTACAGTGATGCATATGCAGACCTGACCTATCCTCTGGGGAGTGATGCAAACGGTGCAAATAGTGACAGTTGGGAAAAATCCAGCACCACAGAGCACACCTTCGCTTTCTCGTTGGACGATCTCCAGCAGGTTTATAGCTCCACCAAAGGGTGGCAAGACGATGCTGTGTGGGCTCAGAATACAAGAAAAACAGTCGACTCAGCAGCAGAAAAAGCTCAGGCATCAATCATGCTCACAGGAGAGGTCGTTTCTGATTACAATGGAAAAACCATAGAGATAACTGACTCCGACGGTACTGTGTTGGGCTTGACAGGCTCAAACACCTTAGAGTTGTATGCTAACAGCGGAACAGGCCTCCAGCGGCAGTTTGGGCTAGGTCTTGTCGATTTAAACGCTTCAATTAGTGCTTTTGAGGCTCGTGACTCACTGCTAGAAACTTTGCAGACCATCGAAGCGCAAGAGTCTACTTTGGATATAAAGCTCTCTCCCGAGCTTGGAAAAAAAGGACAGATCTTGCTGGCTCAAGGGACAGCTGGTTCAGCTGGAGATAAGACAATTTCTACAACAATTGCATCTTCAGCTGCAACAATCACTGGTTTTACAGGCGGAGCTGACAGCTCTTATAGAAACTCAATCTCAGCCAGAGGAGCTTATTTTAAGTCTAGTGGAGACTTTGCTGTTAACGAACCGCTTCACGAAAACACTGTTGGGTGGAAAGTGGTTCTTGATGCTGGTTATAACAAATTTACCATGCCTTTACATGGCGGCTTCGATGGCACAAACCTGAAAGAGAAAAATCCGTTCTCGAACAGCAATATTGCTTCAAGCGTTGCAGGTCAGGATAACTATGCTCACTTCTCCGTGCTGGCAGCTCTTAAGATGTTGAAAGATCCGGAATTCTTAGAATTTGACATCGCGGCAGTGCCCGGACTCCACAACGCATCGCTCAACCAAAAACTGGCTGAGTACTGTGAAGATAGAAAAGACGCACTTGCAATTCTTGACATCGACTCAGGTTACAGGCCATCAGAAGAAATCTTAGATAGATTGGCAACATCCAAATCGTATCGAGGATCCGTGGGAAGAGCTGTTGACTATAGAAATACAGAACTTGGCACAGTTGTGCACAGCTACGCAGCATGTTACTACCCATGGGTGAAGGTTTTTGATCCCAGAACTGACAGCACAGTTGATGTACCTCCCACTGTTCCTATGTTGGGTGTCTTTGGAAATGTTGCAGCGAATTCCGAACCGTGGTTCGCCCCGGCAGGCTTTGCAAGAGGTGGGTTGTCTGACGGCTCAGCGGGAATTCAAGTTCTCAGTGTTAAAGATCGTCTGAATTCGTCCGAAAGGGATGAACTCTACGAAAACGGAATCAACCCAATCGCAAACTTCCCATCCGAAGGAATTGTGGTTTACGGTCAGAAAACACTGCAACTTAAGAAAAGCGCACTTGATCGAATCAATGTTCGAAGATTGATGATTTTCTTGAAAAAGGAAATCAGCTCAATCGCTTCCAGAACCTTGTTTGAACAAAACGTTAGAAAAACTTGGCAAGGGTTTACAGATGAAGCAGAGGCTGTCTTGGCAACTGTTCAAGATGGTTTAGGATTGGTTGACTTCAAATTCGTTCTCAACGAAAAGACAACCACACCGGATTTGATTGACCAAAACATCCTGTATGCGAAGTTATATGTCAAACCGGCAAGATCGATTGAGTTTATCGCTCTTGACTTCATCCTGACTTCAACTGGGGCAGATTTTCCGGAATAAAAAAACAAAATACTCTATTTAGAGTGTAAAAGAAAGAGAATAATAGGAGGCCAACTAAATGGCAGGAAAAATTGACAGCACTAGCTTTTGGCATCAAAGGCACTTGGAGCCAAAAAGAAAATTTCGCTGGATTGCTGAGATTGGAAATGAAAATAAACTGTTCAGTTACGTAGTTAGAAAAGTATCAAAACCTGAATGGACAACTGCCGTCAAAGAGCATAAAGTTCTTGGGCATACATTCCATTATCCCGGGCCTGTCACTTGGAACGCTTTGGAATTGACAGTTACTGACTTGGCTGGTCAAGAAGATGACGTCAAAAAAGGAAACGCTACCTTGGCTTTGCGTGACATGATTCATGCTGCCGGTTATGCCTTTCCAGAAGGCATTGGCGGTGCAACCGTTGGTGTTACCAAGGCCCGAGCAACCACAGCTCTGGGAACGCTTCGTGTGATGCAACTCGATGCTGCTGGTGGAATCCTCGAAACTTATAAGTACCACAACCCTTTCATTGAGAAAGTTAACTTTGGTGATTTGGACTATGAAGGCGACGAGGTTGTTGAAATCAACATGACCATTCGCTATGACTGGGCTCGAATCATTGAAGGTGAAGGTATATACAGTGGCTTGGGTGACGGCAAAGCTGACGATCTTTTGTCAAACTCAGAAGGCTTGGACGGAAAAACAGTTCAAGTTCCCACTAGACCCACAAACAACTATAAATAATCCTAACTTTATGAGGTGCTAAATGTCCGTTAGAAATAACGAAGAACGTCTCGGGGCTGCTCAAATGCATGCTGACAGCCCTGTCAACAACCCCAATGCAAACCAAGACCCTTTAAACTTTGTCGTCCCAACCATGTTCGTGGATCTGCCCTCCAAGGGGCAGTTTTACCCTCCCGAGCACCCTTTGCATATGAAAGACTCCATTGAGATTCGTTTCATGACAGCGAAGGACGAAGACATCCTCACCAGCCCATCCCTCATTAAAAAAGGTGTTGTGCTCGATCGGCTTCTCAAGAGCCTTATTCTTGATCCTTCAATCAAGCTTGATAGCCTTCTTTTGGGAGATAAGAATGCAATCCTCATCGAAGCAAGAATCTCAGGTTATGGGCCTTATTATGAAGCAAAACTAGCCTGTCCAAGCTGTGCTGAAGAAGCGGAGCTTGAATTTGATCTTGGTGAGTGCAAGCAGATCTATGAGGGCTATGAGGAAGGGCTTGAAGGGGTCAAATTGCTCGATTCAGGCAATTTCCTTGTCAAGCTACCTCAAACAGGTGTTGAATGCGAATTTCGGCTTCTTTGTGGCCGAGATGAGAAAGCCTTGGTCAAATCTTCTGTGGTAAAGAAAGGCAAAAAGAAAAAAGATAACGTTGAGAACATGCTGACTCGACAACTCAACCTGATCATGGTCTCCCTGAATGGCAATAGTGATCCGGGATTGATTCAGTATTTTGCAGAACATATGCCCGTTCGAGATGCTCGAACGCTTCGAAAGCATTATGAGAAAGTCAACCCGGCAACAAACCTTGTTGCGCCTTTTGCCTGCGAAGAATGTGATCATGAAGAGGACGTGGAGGTTCCTCTCAATGTTGGGTTTTTTTGGCCTAAGCAGTGATTATATTCAAAGCGTCTATGAAGAGTTTTTTCTCTTAAAATACCATGGTGGATGGTCGTTCTATGAAGCCTATAACCTGCCTGTAACAATCCGACGTTGGTTCCTTGAGCGCTTGACCAAGCAAATCGAGCGTGAGAACGAGGAAATCAAAAAAGCCTCATCAAAATAAACCTCATTATTCAGATTTGTTCTATTTATTGTGTTGATATAACAACCTCAATGGAGAACTGCATCTAAATGGCTGATGAGAACAACCAAAACAACAATCAAGACAACAACCAGCAAAAATCAGAGAGAACCCTGCGAAAAGAAGAAAAAGAGCAAGAAGAACTCCTCAAAAAGCTGAAGGAAGAAGAAAAAGAGATTCTCCTAATTTTACAAGACGCAAACCTCGAAAGGGAAAAGGCAGGCAGACTAGGTCAAGAATTGCTAGATAGAATTCGAGGAGTTGATAAAAATTTAAACGTTCAGCTTTTAAAACAAGAAAAGTTGAATTTGCTCGATTTGAAGAAACTAACAGAGTTGGAGGCTCAGATCAAGTCTTATGAAAGGATGCAAAAAACACTTGACGACCAAATCGCCGCTAGTGGGATAATTACGGACGCACAAAAGAATCAATTAATAAACTTACAAGAAATGATAGTAGAGGCAGAAAAGAAGAAATCCCTGCTAGAACAAGCCGAAGTTTACGAAAAAAACGCAAAGAAAGGCTTGATGGAAACTTTAAAGCTGGAAAAAGCCATCAACTTGGTGCAAATGGCCAGACTGAAGCCGATGGCCATGGGTTTGAATCTCATCACAAAAGCTCTTAAGATGACGATCGCGATGACGATTGAATATGACAAACAAAGAGCAGAATTGGCCAAGTTAACCGGTGGTGTTGAAAAATACAACGACGCACTTGCTGAAAGTGTATACCAAGGCCGGCAGTTTGGGCTCACAGCGCAAGAATCAATGAAAGGCACCAGCGCTCTTATCACCGGCTTTACAAGAATTAATGAACTTTCAAAAGAACAAACATCGCAACTTGGAGCAACTGTTGGCGCTTTGAGTCAATTCGGCCTAAATGCCGAAAAGACAATGGACACAGCCAGCATGGTTTTCCAAATGAGCGCACAAGATTCAGCGAATTTAGCAAAAAATCTGTTCGAAGTTGGAGAAGCACTCGGCCCGGGAATGGCACAACAGATTAATAATCAGTTCGGCCCATCCATGGCAAAACTGGCTGCATATACAAAAGATAGAGCAATCAAGGTTTTCAAAGGGCTAGCTGCACAGGCGAGAGCGACAGGTTTAGAAATTTCGAGCTTGATGACAGTCATGGATCAGTTCGATACATTCGATGGAGCTGCTCAAGCAGTTGGACGGTTAAACTCTTTGCTGGGTGGGGATTATTTAAACTCCGTTCAAATGCTGTACGCCACGGAAGATCAACGGCTGGAAATAATAAAGGAAGGTATCCGAATGTCCGGGAGGCAGTTTTCCGACATGGCGAGGTTCGAGAAGAAGGCTTTTGCAAACGCTCTAGGTGTTTCAAGCGTTGCAGAAGCGATGCAAATGCTGGGAACCGAACAAGAAAGATTTGATGAACTGGCTGCAAAAGCTGACAAGGCTGGTCTTTCTGTTGATGAGTTTCGAAAAAGAACCCTTGCGACAAAGGATATACAGCAGAAGTTTGCGGCGGTCATGCAAAATCTGGGTATTGTCATGCAACCTTTTATAACTGTACTTCATAAAATACTTGATGTGGTGGTCTTGGCTATCCCAAAGAACTTAAATTTTGCAAAATCTCTGGGAATCGTTACAGTTGTTGTCCTTTCGTTGACAGCAGCATTATATGGCGTTTCAAAGGCTGTTATGGTTTTCGCACCTAGTACGGCATCTCTGACTGCTGTTTCGGCAGGGATGGCGGCAGCTGCACCGGGTATTTTGGTTTTTGCAAAAGCGATGGGGGTTGCAGCCTTAGCACTGATTGGAATCGCTAGTGCTCTGCTTATTGCAGCCAGCGCCTATTCTGTGTTTTCGGCGGCTCGATCTGGTGGGACCAACGAAGCGTCTGCTAAATTTGACTCAATAAAATCACTAGATAGCATGGTAAAAAACAAAGCCAGTGTGCAGGTTCTTCAAGAAGTAAAAAGTGTATATACAGAGATTGGAAAAGTAAGCCCTTTTGCAGCGGTCAACACATCCAAGGCGGTTGAAGCGCTTCACAAAGTGTTGGTTTCAGCCGAGTTAAAAAAGGCAGAAAGCAAAGAGCAAAAGGTAAAGATCGAAGTCGACGTCAAAAACATTGCAAACCTTGAGTCTTTTATAAAGAAAACAGTTACAAAAATAGCTGAAAATGTGGCGCATGCAAAAACGAACAAGACATTCAAACGCACAGGAAGATAAATAGGAGAACCGTAGCCCATGAAAGTTACACAAA
>Ga0209348_1001106_pt1 | contig 13384 bp, 7 predicted proteins | sample ETNvirenome_2_30_FD_184065 | JGI IMG/M metagenome (GOLD analysis project Ga0209348, IMG submission 184065) | Marine viral communities from the Pacific Ocean - ETNP_2_30 (SPAdes) (version 2) | ecosystem: Environmental > Aquatic > Marine > Oceanic | place: Pacific Ocean | collected 2013-06-22 | reverse complement strand
TACAAGAAATTTTAGATGATGTTATTGCAGCTAAAAAATTATGTGAAGATTATTATGAATTTTCATTAACAAATTTTTCTACTAATAATGCGGACACAAGATCTTATTTAGGCTCTTTGACTGGACAAGAAATTAATACAGTTAGATTTAAGCCTTATTATAACGGCACAGCTTTTGCAAAAGAGTTTAAAAAAGCTGTGAAAAAACAATTTAGCATGAGCAATCCTGCTATGTCTTTAATTGACGTACTGCAGTATGTAAATTTTATTTTTTCTGTAACAAAGAAGCAAAGCTTTAGTGGTTTTAAAAATTTAACTAGTTCTGTAACTGGCTCGCCACAAGGCATAAACCAGATATTAAAAATATCAGATGCAGTTGTTAAAATACTATCAAGTTTTTTAATGATACTAAAATCAGATTCAACTTCTGATCTAACACCAAAAACTGTAGTTAATGAATACAATTTAAATAATGTTATAAAAACATCTCCTGTAGTATCTACAATTCTAGATTCGCATACTTTTGCAGATACGTTTGAAGCTACATCAAATAATCAAGCTTATGTTGATTATCTTGGTTTTAATGGCGAGATGGCATATGCATATAATGGAATAAAAAGACTGAATAAAATAGATTTTACTAATCGTTTAAAGTTAGAAACTTTAAAATTTACTAAAGACGCTCGCGGTCAAAATTTTGATTCCACAGAGCCTTTTGACTTTTCAAGAACTGGATATTCATTTATCGGCCCCTCGACAATACAATTTGCAGCTGCAGATGAGATTTTTTCATATCAAGCTTACAGACCTAACGCTACAGAATATATAACATTTTTTCCAGAAGAGCAAGCCGCTGAACAATTTGAGGCAAAAGATTATTTGTATTCTGATAATTTTTTTAATCGCTCTAACAATGAAAGAGTGTTTTTAGCTATGATACAATATAATAGCGCGTTAAGAAGCACTAGAGAATCAGACGTTACCACTACCTATAAACTTGGCGTCGATGTGGCTGGTAGTTTTGAGGGTGGCTCCGATGCGCTACAAAGTCGAGAAGGGTTTAAAGATATATTTGAAGATTATGGTTTGGTTATGCATGATGCAGAAAAGGCTGAGGAGTTTTATGGTGTTAAGTTTGTTAAGCAGCCAGGTCCTCAAAGCTCAATTAAAACATATCCTAACAACTTAAATTTAGAAACACATTTTGCAGATGGCAATTTAGAATCTCAAATACCATTGAAGAGTATATTTGCCAAACCAACACAAAATTTAATACAAAAACCTGACATGTCTAATATTGACAACACATTAATGACCACTTTAGATTCTAATATACCCAACGCATATAAAATTATGACAAATATTGGCGCGACACCCCAAGCTGATATGTCATCTTTTTACTTTTATTTTAGTAATAAGATAGATCCAAATAGCATCCAGATCGGAGGCGCAGGCACCGAGGATCTTTTACCTCTAACATTGTTTAATTTTGGTATGTTTTGTAAAATAGAAGTGTTTTCAACACCCAATGCTTATGCAGCAATATCTGGCAGAAAGGTTGCAAAAGATGACTCTACTTCATGGCGCCTATTGCGAAAACAAGATTTAGACAATTTAAGTCAAACTAGAAAATTATTTTGCCGATTAGTTCCAGTTTTTGATGAGGCAGTGCAAAATTTTAAAGTGCCTATAATAGATAGATATTTTATGATTGATATTGATGCACCAGCATCTCTTAGTTTACTGCAGGCTGATATACTAGCATATGGTGCTTTTGATAATGTCGCGCCCTTGGTTAATGTTAGTGTTTTGCCAGCAATTATGTCAGTAATAGAATCAGATTCTGAAGATGATGAAAAAGATGATGAAATACCTTTTGAGTCAATCGACTCTGATGCTGCAGAGATAGGCAGTCCAACGATAACAACGCCTTCTCAGGCAGCACCATCTGCAGCACCCACGCAAACACCATCAACACCTAGCTCCGCAGCTGCATCTAGCGCTCCAAGCGCAGCGTCGTCTGCTGGCTCTACTGGAGGATACTCAGGTGGCGGTGGAGGAGGAGGCTACTAGTGAGCAACAAACTAATAGGAAAAACAAAACGAGTTTTTAATACTAGCATTTATTTTGATGCTATTAGGTCCACTTCTGATCCGCAAAAATTAAATCAATCTATAGCTACAGAAATATTAAATTCTTCTTACTTTAGTGTTTCTTATAATTCAGTAGCAGATGAAAACAACCAAGATAAGCTAAGAATTGCAATTGGTTCTAATTTTTCAAAAAATGAAACAGGCCTACAATATAAAAACGAACCTCCAAATCTTTTTCTAGATACAAAGTTAGAAATCGAGCATTGTGATGCTGAAAAAATTACTGTTCTTGACGACAACATAACTACGCAAGAGGTAGTAGTTTTAAAAGCAAATATAGATCCAGCAGTCAAAAATGATGATATTGACCGTTTACGTAAAAATTGGTCAGCTTATATAAAAACTGGCATACAAGTTGAGGATAATATTTTTGAACCAATAATAAAATCTGATACAGAATATTTGGATCTACATTACGAAACTTCTTTGCCGTTGACTCCTGAAGAAAATTTAGAAAAAAGTGCGACAATAGGAAAAGTTTCTTATACTGATTTCGAAACATACTATAACGAAACAATTAATAGTAAAGAATATGAGGATGTTTTACATACAAGAACAGACATAAATAACTCGATACCAAACTTGTATGGCTTTGTTCGCATGTCTGTAAACGATGTTCTTAAAGATGGTGATGCTAATCTTTTAGCAAATTTAATTACAGAAATTTATAAATGGTATAGTGGATCTGGAGCATCAGCACTAACAACTCGCACTGATGTCTACAGCAAATTATTAAAAAAATATCCTTTAGAAACTTTAATTACTCTTTATGGCACAGTTTCTAGATTCAATATTGATCAAACAACAGGTGAGATTGGCTTAGTTGAAGAAGAAAATAATAAATTTGATAATCAATTAATACAGAAAATTATTAATTTTGATTCAAAAAATTTAAATAAAGATGCGCTATTGGAAGACTATATTAACATATATACAAGGATATTGTCAATTGGAGGTGAAACTTTTGGTCCTGCGTTTGATGCAGGCCCTGTTGATACTTTTGGTGCTGGCTTGCGTCACAGAATAAATGTTCTTGAACGCTCATGTTCAAGATTAGCTTTTAGTCCTAATTTTTTGAAACTAACTGAGAAAGCCAAAAAGTATAAAGATGATTTTCCTTACTATTTTAAACTTGATTTTACAGCAGAACTAGCAACTGAAATAGGTGACTTAATTAGAGATCTTTTATTAACAAGAGTATTTTCTAGAATTATGTTTCTAAGATCTTACACAAACAATGATGAGATGATGGCTCAACAAACTAATCCTATGTATCCGTCTTACGCAGAAAATAGATTTGTTTATGGTTACACACAAGGCGATGGATTCTCTCAAAAAACAGGCTTTAATCCTTGGGATGACAGGCTGATTACCTTTTATGATTATTACTCTGAAAAAACTTATGTTAACATTGCGTCGCCAGAAATAGAAATAGATGAGAATGAACTATCATTACCGCAAGCAAAAGAAAGTGCAGACGCTCTTGCATTAGTTGGAGCATTTTTAACTGAAGATTTTGATGACCATTTAAATGTTAATAAATATTCATATCTTACTAGCACTGGAACAAATACAGCTTTAGCTTCTAATTCAGCTATAAGTGACATTAGAAACAACATGGTTTTTATTAGAGACGACTTCAACGAGCCTGTTGAGCTTGATGAAGACAAAAATATAGTTTTTCAAAAACTAGCTGGTGCAATACTAAATGCTAGAATTATTAAAAAATACAACGAGGTTAAAAGATCCTTTAAGGAAATCATGGAGGGGGTCCCAGCTTACACAGAAGATTTATTTTATAAAATTGTTAAGTATAAAAAGCAATTAGTGGGCGGAACTTTAACTTTTGTACCAATTCAGTATATGTTGTTTCCTAATACATCAGATGTCAACATTGTAGAGTATGTCGATACTCAATTAAAATATTCTAAAACTGATTCAGAAGTTTATAAATATGAAGTATACGCTCAAAAAATAGTTTTTGGTAGCAAGTACAAATATCTGTGGGGACTAGGCATTGAGGATGCCAATAGTGGAGATAAAATATTTGAGACAGATATAAGTCAGAACTATGAAAAAATACCTTTGACTGTGATCGACGAAAATTTACAGCTTGATCCTTCAAAATCTTTTAATTTAAATACTGATATAGCATTAAGTGCTGGCATTCTTGCACAAACTAATGATTATGGGACTCTTTTTAGCGCTAAGGTTGCAGCTCAAGTTGAGCCAAATATTAAAATTATTGAAGATAAAATATTTTCAACACCAGACATAATGATATTAGATTCTCCTCCGCCTGCTCCACATGTTAATATTATCCCTTATAGAGCAGTTAGTAATCGATTAAAAATAATGTTAAGTGGAATGTCAGGCAGATTAAGAGAAAAACCAATTAATATATTGCCAAGTGATCAAGCAGCTTTTGAAAGAATTCAAAAGGCACAAGTTTCATTTGACGGATTAGTTGAGTTTGCATCTGATGATCCTGTAAAAAGATTTCAAATATTTCGTACTTCAGAGAGACCAAACTCCTATACTGATTTTCAATTAAGAGAGTTTGTGAACGGAGAGGTTTACGAAGAGAAGCTTTTACCAAACAAAAAATATTGGTATGTATTTAGATCAGTAGATATTCGAGGCCATTTTTCAAATCCTTCAGAAGTTTATGAGGTACAATTAATAGACGAAAATGGAGCTGTCAAGCCTTTAATAAGAACATTTACAATCAAGCCAAAAGAATCAAGACAATTAAGCCGCGATTTCAAAAAATATTTGTACATTAAGCCTAGCTTGCTGCAGCTTACAAAAGGGGTTGATCAAAATGTTGATGAGATATTTTCTTCTCTTGCAAAGAAAAAAAGATACAAAATACGCTTAACATCAAAATCAAGTGGCAAAAAACTTGATATAAATTTGGCTTTTGAAAGAAAACAAGAAACAAATTGATGGTTTACAATTAAATGAAAATAAAAAATATATTACTATTTAACATATGAGGAGTTATACATATGGCTTTTTTAGATAATTCTGGCGATATCATACTAGACGCCGTACTAACAGACACAGGACGCCTGAGATTAGCTCAAGGCGATGGAAGTTTTAAAATTTCAAAGTTTGCTTTAGGTGATGATGAAATTAATTATACGCTTTATAACAAGAATCACTCTAGCGGTTCTGCGTATTATGATTTGGAAATTTTGCAAACTCCAATATTAGAAGCGTTCACAAACAATTCTACTCAAATTAAGTCTAGACTAATGACAATTTCTAGAACTAACATATTGTTTATGCCTATTCTTAAACTAAACACAAACTCTGATCCAGCTAACGGAGATTATCAAGTTGGTGATTCTAGATTCTTTTTTAGAAATGGGGCAGACCTTGGAGGCTTAACTGAAGGTAATGTTGCCAAAAATAGATTTTATGTTGCAACAGATTTGCTAACGTTTAATGCAATTGCATATGCTCGCCAAGGCACAACAAATAATACTTTTTCTAATTTAATATCTAATAATAATGCTGCATGTTTAGCTGGGTTCAACAACAGTCACAGAGGCCATATCCGCGTAGATCAAGGCTTGGATACAGAAGAAATACATCCAACTGTTAATTTAGATGACTCTCTAGTAGAGACCGCATTTTTAGTTGAGACTGATTATAGGCTAGGTGGAATTAAATCTCCTACAGAAAATAACTTAGCTGCTGTTAATTTTATTGATGATGACGGAATTGCTAGCTATTACTTAACTCAGCAAGGTATTTATATTAACCCTACTAATGTTGCTCCTTCTGCGAACAAAGGAAAGATAGGAGAAGCTAATTACGACGAAAGGAACGATCCACAAGTTTTTAGTGGTCCTAGAGGTAACACTCTGCAGTTTAGAATTCAAGCTAGCACAGAGCTGCAATCCTCTACTTACTTGTTTACACAGCTCGGCTCTTCTGTTACAATTGAAGATGATGGGTCAGATACAATTCTAGGCCTCGACGCACAAGACCCATACATAGCTGGCAAAACAACAATACACTATATTGATTCTACAGTCCGCGTGATTGGCGCTAATACAGGCTTTAGAATTGATATTCCAATTAGATATGTGAAAATTGCTTAAGGTGAAAAAAAATGGCTAAAACTTTTAAAAATCTTATCGGTGATGATATTGTCACAACACGCACTCTGTTACATGAGGCTATTCCGATTACGGGTACAATTTCATCTGGAACTTACTTAGAGGGAACAACAGAGACAAATATTAAAAACTTTTCTCATGGAATGTTCCAATCTGTTTATGATTATCCATATTTGAGTTCATCTGCTAATCACATATTTGACATTACTTTTGGCTATAGTTCAGCTGCTAGCTCAAGTGTGAGCACTCAAAATGCAAAAAAATTAAATATTTATAATCAGATGTCACAAGTGCTTATGGGCTATGATGTTAGTGGCAATATTAGAAAATTTGATTCTGATGGTAATCTAGAGACAACTGCTGGCCAGATGGACCATTGCTTATTCTTGAACTTTTCAAGACTTCTCACAAAAGATGAGATTAAGAAAAATACTTTTAGACTTGGTACGTATTTGTCAAGCACAGTAGATAACAATCAGTTTGGCCCAAACCGAGACGGTTTGCATGTCATAGGTGATTATGCTTCTGCTACTGAATATAGAACGTCGCCAGCAGGAGACTATGGTCTTCTTTTCACATCATCAGCTAATCTTAATACTGGTCAAAACCCAAGTGTTGGTTTGATTTTTTATCAGGCTGGCATCGCTGTGCTTACTAGTTCTATTATTAAAAAAGAGTTTGGCGCACCAGGAGTTGTCCTAGAATCTGAGATTACGGATCCAATTAATCACGGAATTGTACAAGCTCAGACCGCCTCAACAATTACTCAGATAGCTGACGGCCTAAGACATGCTATTCACGATATTGATTTTAATAATACTATTGAACTAAACTCTGCTATTCATTTTTGTCGGGTTAACCATAATGAATTTAATTATAGTTCGAACCCAACATATGTTTCTGGCAGCAAGCTAGTTGTTAAAAACAACATTAATGATCTCCCATTATCTTACATTACATCTGTCGGCTTATACTCGCCAGATAATGAGCTTATGGCTGTCGCTAAACTTTCAGAGCCATTAAGAAAAGATCCTAATACAGAGCTAACGTTGCGCGTAAGATTAGATTATTAATATGGGGAGGTGAGATATGGGCTCGCACACCCCTCAGTATGGAAGCTTACACGAATTTAAGAAGGATGATGTTTTTCGAAACACTTTGAAAGTTCACCCTTCTGTTCAGTTTGTTATACATTCTGGTTCTGTATACTATAATAACGAAAGTCAAAATGTTGAGAACTCTCATACCCCTGATGGCCACATTAATTTGTATGAATTAAATGTTAATAGACATTATGTTTCATCAAGTACAGATCCACAATTAATATTTCCATTTACTGTTAAAAATGGCACCTTTAGTAGTTTTAAGACTGTTAGCACTGATAATTTCAATCAAGATTTTAATTATGGCGATACACTAAGTGGTTCATATCCTCTTACGGCTTCAATATCTGTTGACCGCTACGGCAACACATTAACAGCTGATAAAAAAGCAGTTTTATATGCCCTTAAAAACACTTTAAATTTTTATAGTTACCTAAACCCAAACTATGCGTACTCTTCAGTTCTTGGCAATAAAGAAGCTCAAAAGTTAAATATAATCAGTGTGCCTTCAATATTTTATGGTTCAAGTATAAAAAAAGGATCTTTAATATTAAAATATTATGTTTCTGGTACGCTTGTAGGCGAAGCAAGAGATACGTATAAGAATGGTGTGTTGTACCATACCACTGGCACCGAGGGTCAAGTGTCTGTTGGCGACTCAGTTGGAGTTGTACTTTATAACGAAGGGTTTGTTATGTTGACCTCTTCATTAAATTTGTCACCGCACACTGAGCAGTACGGGGCTGGCACAGGATTGGTTAATGCTTCTTGGCATTATTTTGGTGTAACTAGTTCTTATATTAATTCACCATCATCAAGTTTTGATCTTCAATTTGAAGGCCAAAACTATATTCAAACATTAACAATGTTTGCGCATGCTAGAGAAAATCAACTTAATTTTTCTAATAATCCTAGTTTTTATGAAAACGTTACACCAGCAGTTTACTCTGCATCCTATATTTATCACGAAGATGCTGAGAGAGGCATAAAGAATATATTAAGTAGCAGTTACGCAAATTACTCTGCGTCGTTTAAGCCTGTAACTTACATATCAAAAATTGGTATATATGATGAAAACAAAAACCTTATTGCAGTCGCTAGCTTAGCTAATCCCGTCAGAAAGTTAGAAGAAAGAAGTTATACTTTTAAACTTAAGTTAGATATATAGTATAATGAAAGACATGATATTAGGCTTAGACGTAAGCACCAGCATAACAGGTGCGACCTTATTAGATGAACAAGGCAACGTGCTTGAGAACTTTGCTATTGACACTAGAAAGTATAAAAACTTTTTTGATAAAGCTGAGAAAGTAGAGCAAGCAATCCGTGCGATGAAAAAAGTTCCGACTCATATTTTTATTGAGCAGTCTTTACAATCATTCCGATCTGGCTTTTCATCCGCAAAAACATTATCAACACTTTCGCGTTTTAATGGTGTTGTGTCTTGGATTTGCTTCAGAACTTTTGATGTAGAGCCAGATTATCTTGCTGCCACCTCAGCGCGCAAGGCAGTTGGCATTACAGTGCCGAAAGGAACGAAAGCAAAACAGTGTGTTATAAATCATGTTGTTGACTTTGTACCGGATGTTGTTATAGAATATACTAAGAACGGCAACCCAAAGCCTCAATGTTTTGACAAGGCTGATAGTTGGGTTATAGCAAAAGCCGGCTGGATTGAATGTCAGAAGAGATAAAGTTAAACATACTAAAAGATATTCTTGGATCACACCACAACGAAAGTGGAGGGCAGACCGTTTTCTTTTGCCCAAAGTGCAATCCAAGACACCATAAAAGAAAACTATCAATCAATATAGAAAAAGGGTTTTTCAAGTGCTGGGTTTGTGACTGGTCTGGTCGCGACCTGTATCCTATTGTTAAAAGGTATGGCAAGCACTCACAGAAAGTAACTTGGCGTGATCTCACAAGCAAAGTTGAGATTAGCGACTTTAAAGACAAATTGTTTGGAATAGACGAGACAGAAGAAGAAAAAGCAAAACTAGAATTACCAAAGGGTTTTGTATCGCTAACAAGAAAAGATTTGCCTCACAATGCGATTTACCCTATTAACTATCTACACGATCGCGGGTTGTCCAAGCAAGATATACTTAAATGGAAGATTGGCTATTGTTCTGAGGGCGAGTTTGGAAGCAGGATTATCATACCATCTTTTGATTTGGATGGCGATCTAAGTTATTTCATCGCAAGAACCTATGGTGATGATTGGCGAAGGTACATGAACCCAAAAGCTAGCAAAGATATTATCTTTAACCATTTGTATCTAGACTTTGAGCAGGACCTTACAATTGTTGAGGGCGTGTTTGACGCGATCAAAGCAGGTGACAACTCAGTGCCTTTGCTAGGTTCAACCCTTACAGAGAACTCAAAATTGTTTAAGGAAATTGTGCAGAATAAGACAAACGTGTATCTCGCGCTTGATAAAGACGCGCACAAAAAAGCGCTAAAGATTCTTAGATTGCTTGTCAGCTACGATATTAATGTTAAGTTTGTTGACCTACAATCGTTTAGCGACGTCGGAGACATGTCCAAACAAGAGTTTCAGATGAGAAAAGACCACGCTGTACAACTTGACGGTAGTAATTTTCTTATGAACAAAATAATAAACATTTAATTTTACAAAAATGTTGTTATATTAATTACGGAGGATCGTCCATATGAGATTTGCTCACATAGCAGATACGCACATTAGAAATTTAAAGTACCACAAAGAATACAGAGAAGTTTTTGCACAGCTGTATGTAAAGCTGCGAGAACTTAAACCAGATTATATTATTCACTGTGGGGATATTGCCCACACAAAAACCCAAATTAGCCCAGAGTTCGTTGAAATGTGCTCAGGTTTCTTAAAGAGCATGGCAGACATTGCACCAACTTATGTTATTTTGGGTAACCATGACGGCAATCTTAAGAATTCTAGTCGTCAAGACGCATTAACACCTATTGTTGATGCGTTAGAGCACAATTCATTATACTTACTAAAGGATTCAGGAGAGGTACTATTAGATGACCAGTTTGCAATCAACGTTCTTTCAGTTTTTGATAGAGACAATTGGCAGGATCCCACCGACAATGACCGAGTTAATATTGGTTTGTACCACGGCTCTATTAGTGGTATAAAAACTGATACTGGCTGGGTAATGGAGCATGGCGAAAATGATATCAGCATTTTTAATAATTTTGACTACGGCTTTCTTGGTGATATACACAAGACAAACCAAAGTTTAGATCGTGAAGGAAAGATAAGGTACTGTGGTTCAACTGTACAGCAGAATCATGGTGAAAGCAATGATAAGGGTTTTCTTATTTGGGATATCCAAGATAAAGACAATTATACTTGTGAGCATCACATTCTTAAAAACCCAAAACCGTTTATCACGCTTAAGCTAACACCTACCGGTCGCTTGCCTTCTAAGACTGATATTACCCTTGGCGCACGGCTTCGTCTTGTGTCACAGAACAATCTTCCTCTAGATGTCGTGAGACGTGCCGTAGATGCCGCTAAATCGCGTTTTAAGCCCGAGGCCGTCACTTACCTTAGCCGAAACGCTGGGAACGCTGGAAGCGTTGATAACTTAGCTAATAAGTTATTTAAAGAAAACTTGCGTGATGTAGGTGTACAGGAAGAGTTGATTAAGGAGTATCTCTCTGATTATCAGCCAGATGAGCAAACACTGACTTCTGTATACGAACTAAATAAAAAGTATAATACTATTGTTGAGAAAGAAGAAGAGACCAAACGTAATGTTAGTTGGTCCCTTCGCTCGCTGGAGTGGGATAACCTTTTCAATTATGGCGAAGGCAACCAAGTCGACTTTTCCTCTCTTGACGGTATTGTTGGTATTCTTGGGAAGAACTTTTCTGGCAAGTCAAGCGTAATCGATAGCCTATTATACACCCTGTACAATACCACGTCAAAGAAAAACAGAAGAAACTATAATATTATCAATCAAAACGAAGACTATGGACGTGGCAGGGTTCAGATTGATATTGGCACAAAGACATACACAATTGAAAGAAAAAGCACAAAGTATGTCAAGCGTCTTAAAGGCAAAGAAACTAACGAGGCGAAAACAGATGTAGAGTTTTCTGTTTTTGATAATGCTACAGAGATTGAGACAATCCTCAATGGTATGACGCGTCTTGAGACAGACAAGAATATTCGTAATGTATTCGGCACGTTAGACGACTTTCTTACAACATCTATGGCCAGCCAACTAGAGTCTTTGTCGTTTATCAACGAGGGCTCTGTAAAAAGAAAAGAAGCATTAGCAAAGTTTTTAGATCTTGAGTTGTTTGATCAAAAGTTTAAATTAGCGAAAGAAGAGTCGGCAGATCTCAAAGGCGCTATCAAGAAAATGGAAAGCCGTGATTTTGATAGTGAGATCAAAGAAGCAGATGCAGAACTGGCCCGAGTACAGACTGAACTGATGAACAAGCAGAGGCTTGAACAAGAGAAGCTTGATCAATTACAAGATTTAAAATCTGAACTATCTACTTTACAAAAGCAGATCGATTCAGTGCCAGAGGAAGTTGTCGACATTAAAAAAGTTCTTAAGAACTTGAAACATGTTAAAAAAGAGTCTGCCATTTTAAAAATGAACCTTGACAAAAAGCAAGAGGAGTTCGCAAGTGGTCAAAAATATTTACAAAAAGTTGAAACATTCCTCGGGAGTTTTGATATTAAGGATGTTAATAGTAAAAAACAAACTGCAACAGAAATTGGAAATGAGTTGCTCGACTTTGCAAAAGAAATCAAACAACACGAAAAAACAAAAAAAGTAATTGATGATCGTATTTCTTATGTAAAAACAGCACCTTGTGGTATAAACTTGCAAGATAAGTGCGGGTTTGTTGCTGACGCCCGACGACAAGCAAACGACAGTAATAGAGTTAAGATTGCGATTAACCAACTAACTTTATCAACTAAGGTAAAGCAGAAGGAGCTTGATAATCTGAATGTAACAAAACTGGATGAGTATCTAAACAACTATGAACTGCTGCTAGAAAAAAGAGCTAATAAAAAAGATCAGGTCTCTAGATTAGAGATTGATATTGAAAAAGACAAGATTCAAGTCATGAAAGCAGAGAACTCGTTAAAAGATCTAGAATCTAAAGAATCTTTATATCAACAGAACCGTGAAGTTATTGAAAATGTCGAGGCTTTGATTAAAAACAAGCAAGATGTCAGCAAAAAGATTGATGTGGTATCTGATGAGCTAGCAGAGTTTAAGCAACAGATTGCAAAGGTTCATCAGTCAGTTGGCCGAGAAGAGCAAAGAAACTTGCAAGTTAAAAAAGAAAAGCAAGATTTTGAAGATATGCAAACAGAGTTTGCTGCTGCCCATTTGTTTATGACCTGCATGCATGCTAATGGTATCTCTTACGACATTATTAAAAAGCGTCTGCCAATCATTAATGATGAGATCTCAAAGACGCTAAGCAATATTGTCGACTTCGAAGTATTCTTTGAGAATGACGATAAGAAACTTGATATTGCTATCAAGCATCCATCATATGATGCTCGTCCTATTGAGATGTGCTCTGGGGCGGAGAAGACGATTGCTGCTATGGCCATCCGCCTCGCGCTTTTGAATGTATCAACACTCCCAAAAGGTGATGTTTTTATTCTTGATGAGCCAGGCACTGCTCTTGACGCAGATAATATGGAAGGCTTTATCAGAATACTTGATATGATTAAAACACAGTTCAAAACTGTCCTTCTTATTTCGCATTTAGACTCACTAAAAGATATTGTCGATCGTCAAGTAATGATTGAGAAAAATGAAGGTAAGGCATATGTAAATGAGTAGACTATTTATTACACAATAGGAGACTCGTATTATGGCACAGATGAGAGCATGGCTTGACAAGCACGTTGAGCGTTTTATTTCAAGAAAATTTTTAGCGTGGGGTACAGCCACTTGGCTTGTGTATGCTAACGCATTGACAAGTGAAGACTGGGTTGCGGTTACTCTTGC
>Ga0209348_1001105_pt1 | contig 13384 bp, 23 predicted proteins | sample ETNvirenome_2_30_FD_184065 | JGI IMG/M metagenome (GOLD analysis project Ga0209348, IMG submission 184065) | Marine viral communities from the Pacific Ocean - ETNP_2_30 (SPAdes) (version 2) | ecosystem: Environmental > Aquatic > Marine > Oceanic | place: Pacific Ocean | collected 2013-06-22 | reverse complement strand
TTACGTAATACAGGAGATACCTGGGACAAAAGAAGGCAACCCAAGAATAAATATTATGGGTGCTTCTAAATATGGTGAGTTTAAATTTTTATTACCAGAACTTTCACAAATAATTTTTTCACCAGGTCCACTAATTTATAAACTAAGATCTTTACTAAAAAATTTTAGAGAAGAAGATTATTTACTACTTACAGGTGATCCTGCAATAATTGGTGTTGCATGTTCTATTGTATCTGATATGACTAACGGCAAATACAATTTACTCAAATGGGATAAACAAGAAAGAAAATATTATCCTATTAAAATAAATCTATACGAGAAAGGAGAGATTAATGAGTGATTTACAACAAAAGTTTATTGAGGATGCACCTCAACAATTAAATGAATTAAATAATCCAGAGTCATTATCTGGCCATGTTTTAGAATTACAAAAGCTAGAAGATGAAATTAAAATGGATCAAGAAAAACTAGACAGAAAAAAAGAACAAGCAGATAAATTATCACAACAAGTGATACCAGAAATTATGGAGTCTATGAAACTTAAAACCATGAAACTAAGAGATGGATCTGCAATAGAGATAAAAGAAATTTACAGCGCAACAATACCTGTGGACAAACGGGATGGCGCATTTAACTGGCTTCGAAACAACGACTTGGGTGATTTGATTAAGAATGAAATCACTGTTTCCTTTGGTCGTAACGAAGATAACAAGGCGCGTGAATACGCTAACCTTGCCGAGAGTAGTGGGTATCAACCTCAACAAAAATTGAAAGTTGAGCCCATGACTCTCAAAGCACTATACAGAGAGCGAGTCGAGAAAGATCTAGACTTACCCTCTGAACATTTCAATCTGTTTAAGGGAAACAAAACAAAAATCACAAGGAGCAAATAACATGAGTCAAGAAACAGGAGACTTAACGACAAAACAAGGTGGTGCATTAGCAACATTAGACTTTGTATCAGATTCAGGAATGGGTCTTGAGAACATAGACAAATCAGATCTTGCATTACCTTTTCTGAAACTATTACAATCAGGTTCAGATGAAACTAAAAAGAAACATGCAAAGTATGTTGAAGGCGCAGAAGCAGGTATGTTCTACAATACAGTTACAAAAAAATTGTATAGTGGAGAGAAAGGAATAGAAGTTATTCCAGTCTTTTACAAAATGACATACCCAGAGTGGGCACCTTTTGAAAAAAGAGAAGGTAGACCTATCCACAATGATAGGGGTCCAGGCATCATGAGTCAAACAACTCAAAATGATAGAAACAAAGATATGCTGACAAATGGTAATGAGATTATCAAAACAGCAAATCATTTTGTAATTATCTTAGGTGATAGACCAGAGAAAGCTTTGATGACCATGAAATCAACACAGCTTAAAGTTAGTAGAAGTTGGAACTCACTGATGGAAGATCAGTTTGAACATGATCCAAAGACTGGCAAAGCTGTACCGGCACCAATGTTTTCTAGAGTTTATAAGTTAAACTCAGTAGAGAACTCTGGTAGTTTTACTTGGCATGGATATAATATAAATTTGATAAAGAAAGTGGACGACGCTGGAATTTATCAAATGGCAAAAGATTTCCATAACTCGTTAAAAAATAGTCAAGCGAAGGCTGAGTCTAGTAAAGAGGACTCAAACTATTAATTCTACTCTGTCAAGAGGAGATAGGGGTAGCAAAGCGAGAGTGGAGCTACCCCGACCCGGGATCTTATGGTTGATGAATTTATAAAATTATTTACAGGCTACCAAGGTGACTTTGGTATTGCAGACATGTCCTCTGCACAACTAGATGCAGAGAAAAACAAACTTAAACCAAACTATGAATGGGCAGGTAGACCTATTACACAAGGTGATTACAAAGATCACATAGAAGGTAAAATATCCATAGGTATACAACCTTGTAGATTAGACAAAACTTCACAGTTTGGTTGTATTGATATTGATCCAAAAAATTATTCTACATTTAAAATAGAAAGTTATTTAGCATTATTTCAACAATATAAATTACCACTAATACCTTTGCTATCTAAAAGCGGAGGTTTACATTGTTATTTGTTTTTAAAAGAACCAATACCAACTGTCGATCTAATCTCGGCACTAAAGTCTTTTTTACTGCCTCTAGGATTAGATCCTGATACAGAGGTTTTTCCAAAACAGAAAGAACTAAAGGAAGACGACAAAGGAGAAATTAAACCAGGTAACTTTATAAACCTACCATATTTTAATAACGGACATTCAAATAGATATGCAGTTGATAAAGATAATAACAAGTTAGACATAAAAAAATTTTTTAAAATAGCAGAACAAAGCAGAATAGGTAAACAAGAATTAGATAAACTAGTTGATCAAACATATAAAAATATTTTAGTTGGTACAAACGAAGAATTTGAAGATGGTCCACCATGTCTAGCACTTTGTTCTAAAAGAAAATTAGATGATGGTAGAGATAGATTTATGTACAACTACATGGTCTTTGCTAAAAAGAAATACAAAGATAAATGGCCTGACCATGTTGCAAATGCAAACTATAATTATTTAGAGACACCATGGGACAAATCAAAATTAGATTTAAAAATAGCTGCGTGGAAAAAAGATACTGCAGGTCATACTTGTTATGAAGATCCAATACATAGTAAGTGTATGCGTAGTCTTTGTTATTCTAGACCGTTTGGTGTTAAATCAGATAGTATCACCATGTTTCCAGACATTACAGACTTTGAAATTATTATGTATGCAGAACCAGAATATAGATTTAATGTTGCTTTACCTGATGGCACTAAAGCTGGTGTTGTAGCAAGCAACAGGCGACTGATAACAAAACAAACAGAGTTGTTAGATTTAATATGGGAACAGACAGGAATTTATCATGAGCCATTAAAACCAAAAGATTTTAGAGCAAAACTAACAGAGTTTAGAAAAAATTCTGTAAAGATAACACCACCTGCAGGCACACAAATAGAGGATCGACTAAAAGAAGAATTGTTTCAATATTGTGTTAATGGACCAAGAGCTAAGAAAAGAATACAGATTAATAGTGGATCTTGTTTGACAGAAGATGGTCATCACTATTTTAAATTTACATCTTTTATAGATCATTTAGGTGCAAGTTGGAAAATACCAGAGGAACGTATTGCACAAAAACTAAAAGATAAATGTGAAGTAGAGTTTAATCATTCTCTCAACGTTGATGGTAAAACAATGAAAGTATGCAGAGTAAAACAATTACACATAGACAAAATAGAATACAAACCAGTAGAAAGAAAAGAGAGTAATTATTAATGAGATATAAGGTTGTAGGACCACCAGGCACAGGTAAGACTAGAAGATTATTAAATGAAGTGCAGAGATATGTAGATAAAGGTGTATCACTAAAAAAGATAGGATACTTTGCATTTACACGTAAAGCTGCAGGTGAAGCAAGAGATAGATTTTTAAAAGTTAAAACAGAACTTACAAAGAAAGATATAAAATATTTTCAAACACTACACTCTTTAGCTTTTAATACTTTAGGACTTAAAGAAGAAAATGTCATGCAAGATTTAAACTACAAAGTTATTGGTGAGACTTGTGGTATACAAATTAAATATGCATCGTATGAAACAAACAATTGGAATGGTATATTTTCCTCTGATAGTGAGTATTTAAGTCTAATAAATTTAGCTAGAGTCAAACAGATATCTGTCATGGATCAATTAGATCTTAATGAACACCTATCAAAAATAGAAAGAGATAAACTAGACGCTATTGAAAAAGAAATTAAAAGTTACAAAGATGTGTATGGTTTGATTGATTTTACTGACATGATACAAAAATTTTTAGATAAAAATGTTACACCAGATTTTGATGTGATATTTGTAGATGAAGCGCAGGATCTATCACTAATACAATGGGCCATGATAAATAAAATAGAAAAAGATACTAACTGTGATGTATGGGTTGCAGGTGATGATGACCAAGCAATATTTGGTTGGGCTGGTGCAGACGTAGATTCATTTATAAACTACAATGCAAAAGAAATACCACTAAAACAGTCCGAAAGAGTGCCAAGTATTATACAAGAAGTTGCATTAAATGTCATCACTAGAATAGAAGAAAATAGGATTGACAAAGAATATTTTCCAAAGTCTGAAACTGGAGAAATTTTTGAAAGATATAGATTGTCAGACATAAATATGTCAACAGGAGATTGGTTGATATTAACTAGAACTAAATCACTATTAAAATCTGTACCAACATATTTAAAAAAGAAAGGTTTGTTTTTTAATACAGCACAAGGCAATAGCATTGGTAAAAGTTTGTATGAAGATATTCAACATTGGTCTTCACTACAAAAGAAAATAACAATACCTGATATACAGATACAAAGAATAAAAGAAAGAATGAAAGGACCAATGAATTTATCTCTTAAATGGCATGATGCATTTGATAAGTTACCCGAAAGTCAAATAACTTATATGCAATTGTTATTATTAAATGGAGAAGATCCAACGAAAGAAGCAAGAATAAAAGTATCAACAATACATGGAGCTAAAGGTGGTGAAGCAACAAACGTAATATTGTTTTTGAATCATACATCAAACACACTAAAAGGTGCAAAAAAATCTGCAGCTAAACAAGATGAAGAATACAGAGTTTGGTATGTAGGTATAACAAGAAGTATGAAAAATTTATACTTAATTAAATCACAAAATAAATCAAAGGAGTTTAAGTTATGAGTGATGTATGGGACAAGCAGCATGGCGGGAGTCATTATCAAAAATATAAAATACAGCCAAGTAAGTTTGTAGTAGAGAATGAATTGCTATATCCTGAAGGTTGTGCTATAAAATATATAATTCGACACCGTGATAAAAATGGAAAAGAAGATTTATTGAAAGCAATACATTTTATAGAGATGATTATTGAAAGGGACTACAAATGATTTTTAATGCACAGACAGAATGGGTCAAGCCTACAGAATTTCCTGACTTAAGATTTTGTGACGAGATTGCAATTGACTTAGAAACACATGATCCAGAACTAAAAACTATGGGGTCAGGTTCTGTTGTTGGTAAAGGTAAAGTTGTTGGTATCGCAGTTGCAACAGATGGTTATTCAGGATACTTTCCGTTTGATCATGAGGGTGGTGGTAACCTAGAAAAAAGTAAAGTAATTCAATGGTTTACAGACATTTGTAAAACAACTTCAACAAAAATTTTTCACAATGCGATGTATGATGTTTGTTGGATTAGATCTATGGGTATAAAAATTAATGGACAGATTGTTGACACTATGATTGCTGCATCTTTAGTAAATGAAAATAGATTTAGATATGATCTTGGATCTTTAGGTTGGGATTATTTAGGTCATGGTAAAAATGAAACAGAATTAACTAACGCTGCAAAAGAATGGGGTGTTGATCCTAAAGCTGACATGTGGAGATTACCTGCTATGTATGTAGGTAATTATGCTGAACGTGATGCAGAACTAACTTTAGGTTTATGGAAAGTTATGCAAAAAGAAATATTAGATCAAGACTTAGAAGCAATATTTAATCTTGAGACAGATTTGTTTCCTTGTTTGGTTGATATGCGATTTCTTGGGGTGAGAGTGGACGTTCCAAAAGCTCATAAATTAAAGAACCAGTTAGCATCAGAAGAAAAAGAACTCCTGAGACAAGTAGAAAAAGAAACAGGAATAGATACTCAAATATGGGCAGCAAGATCGATTGCGAAAGTTTTTGATAAGCTGAACCTACCATACGAGAGAACACTAAAAACCCAGGCTCCTTCATTTACAAAAAACTTTCTTTCTACTCATAAACATCCTTTGGTACAATGTATATCAAAAGCTAGAGAAATAAACAAGGCACATACAACATTTATAGATACTATTATAAAACATGAACATAATGGTAGAATACACGCTGATATTAATCAAATTAGATCGGATACTGGAGGAACTGTAACTGGTAGGTTCAGTTATTCTAATCCTAATCTACAACAAATTCCTGCTCGTAATAAAGACTTGGGTCCTTTGATTAGATCCCTCTTTATACCCGAGTCTGGCTGCGAGTGGGGATGCTTTGACTACAGTCAACAAGAACCAAGGTTGGTTGTTCATTATGCATCTCTTGATCAAGATACAAGTGTCTTTGGTGTAAAAGATTCTTACGAAGATGGTAATGCAGATTTTCATACCATCGTTGCAAAGATGGCAGATATACCAAGATCACAAGCTAAAACAATTAACCTTGGACTCTTTTATGGAATGGGTAAGGCCAAACTTCAGGCAGAGCTAGGTGTATCAAAAGATAAAGCTGAAGAATTATTTAAAATTTATCATGATAGAGTTCCATTTGTAAAAACTTTGATGAACTCCGTATCAAATAGAGCACAACAACGTGGCCAAATTCGTACATTGTTGGGTAGACTGTGCAGGTTTCACCTGTGGGAGCCTAATCATTTTGGTGTACACAAGGCATTACCATTTGATCAGGCAAGGCAGGAATATGGAGCAAGCATCAAACGTGCTTATACATACAAAGCTTTAAATAAATTAATTCAGGGATCTGCTGCTGATATGACTAAAAAAGCCATGTTAGAATTACACAAAGAGGGTATTACACCACATATACAAATACATGATGAACTTGATATATCAGTTACTAATCCTCTTGAAGCTGCTAAAATAAAGGATATTATGGAAAACGCAGTTGATTTAGAAATACCTAACAAGGTAGATTATGAATTTGGTAAAAACTGGGGGGAAATAAAATGAGGTTTAATTATGGCTTATCTAAATGCAAACATACCAGTAGAATATGCTCAAATAAGAAGAGAGTATCTTTATGATCTTAAAAAACATCACGGAGAAGTTGAAGACTGCATTATCTTTGGCATTAGCTGTCTTACAGGTCGTTCTATTTTATTCCATGCGATCATGGAGAATGGGGCTGTCTTTTATCGTCTCCCGATATCTGCCTTCATACAGAAAGGTTTTAGACCAGAAGATGTTCCTAAACGTAGACTTGATGAACTTCAGCTTTGGAATTCTTTTAGTTATTATCCTGCTGTTACTTGTTGGGATATTTTAACAGGGGTATCAGGAAAATATATAGGCAAAGATAAAAAATGGCATACAGGTAATTATTTATTTACCGTTGACTTTGCTCATCCAGACAGTAATATACTAGATACTGAACATTCGGAAGTACCGCACGAACATAAGTGCGCTCACATAATTGCTCTAGATGATGGTAATTATGCGGCTCAGCCAAATAACAGATGTATATGGGATCTACCTTCTTTTACCGTAAAAGATACTATTCCTGATTGGAAAGTACAAACATCGGAATGGAATGTAGAAGACACAGGTAAATGGAAAACAGAGGATACTGATAATTTCTTTTATGAAATTGAGGAGAAAAAAAATGATTAAAGCACTTATAAGAAAATGGATTTTAAGACCGATAAAAAGACTTAAAGATAAATTTTGGAAGTAATATAATGGAGAGTTGTAGGGTGAACTATTATTTTACAGGAGCATTAATTGTATTATTATGTTTACTAGCGTTTTGTGTTAATCCAGCTTACCCTAACACGACTCAAAACAATACATCAGGATCTAATACATCAATCACTGGTGGATATACAAGTTCAGCTACAAATACTTATCAAAGTGGTAGCTCAAATAATACTACAACAACAAATAATTCTACATCAAATATAAGATCAGCCCCACCTACAGCATCAGCACCCACAGTAACAAATAGTGGATCTGATGTTTGTTTATCTGGTGCATCAGCAGGTGTTCAAACTTTTGGACTTGGTGTATCCGGTGGTAAATCTTTTAGAGATAAAAATTGTGAAAGAATAAAATTATCAAGAGAATTAAATACACTGGGTATGAAAGTTGCAGCTGTAGCTATACTTTGTCAAGATGAAAGAGTATTTGAAGCCATGGAACAAGCAGGCACACCATGTCCTTTTGAAGGTAAAATAGGTAAACAAGCAAAAGCTGCATGGAAAAAATACAATAAATTAAGACCTGATCATGACACATATGTAAAAAATTTGAAAATAAAAGAAAAAGCTGATAGACAAGAAATAAAAGAAATGACAAAAGAAATGGAAGAAATAGATAAAGTTATACTACCAATGAAAAAACCAGTAAACTGGAGCACACCAAAATAATGGCTAGACCAAGTAAATTTTTTAAGTGGGTTGTTAAATTAAGAATGTGGTGGGCAGATGTAAGAGGTCATCACGGTAAAAAATGGAATTACGAACCAGGTGACTGGTACATGGGTAGAAAAAAACAAAAGAAAGTTTCTTCAGAAGATTTATTTAACGGAGCATAATGTCAAAAAAACCACTCAACATCGGAGAAGAGGTCGCTGTGCAAATGCCGATGAAGACGGTTGCTTCTTTGATTATCATCGTAGCACTCGGCACCATGGGCTATTTTAACATGGTAGAACGTCTTAACCAACACAGCACAAGATTAGAGTTAATGGAAAAAGATTTAACAGAGAATACAGATTTTAGAATCAAATGGCCACGTGGACAATTAGGTTCATTACCCGCTGATTCTGAACAGTTCATGATGATCGAAGATCTTTATAAGACTACCGATAAGTTAAATGCACACATCGAGTCAATGGCTTTAAATAAAGTAAACATCGAGTTTTTAAGAAAACAAATGGACAAGGTTTTGATAGATATAGAAAAATTAAAAGATGCAAATCGTGAAATGAAATACACAAATGGAAACGGAAATTATTCACAATGATAGGTTTATTTTTTATAGGAACTGTATTTTCAATTGTTATGTTATATATATTAATAAGTATGAGGAAGTATGATTGAGTCTATAGTAGCCCTGCTGATGTTTGTAAACGGAGAGATCAAAGAACATTTGATTCAGCCTGACGGAATGGCCCAATGCTTACGCGGCAAGCGTGAAGCAGAGAGGACTTTTTCAGAGTCTGTATCTTACAAATGCTATAAGGGTAAAGCAGAAATAGAGTTGTATCAAGGAAGAAAGTATATTAAAGCTTTAATATTAGAATGATTTGGTTAATGATAATGATAATAGGAGCTGGATATGCGGTTTATCGTATTAATAAGTTTGTTGATGATGTTAATCCATACAACTGGTTTAACAGAAACCGCAACAACAGGTAATTTATTACCAAACGCCGGTACAGGTCAAACTAGTCAGCAACACTCTAACAGCACTATAGATGGTATTAACAGTTCTAATGGTTTTACTCTTAATAATATTACTGACTATTCATCAAGCTACAATGAATTAGAAGCTCAAGGCACAGGAACAGTGTCTGCATCTGGAACCTTATTAGATATATCTGCAGGAGATCACACTACTACAACAGATAGTTTAGATGGTGGTGTTACACTTACGTCAAAGACAGAAGTACAAAACTGTGAGTGGGTTGGTTCATCACATCAATGTGGTCAGGCAACAAGCGGCAGGGATAGTTATTCCACAACAGTTACAATATTAGATGAAAATGATAACGAACTTGCAACAGTCACACAGAATAGAAATAATGATTCTGGATATAATAACAATACTTTTACCTATACAGACACAGTCACACATACAGGTGAGGGTGCACGAAAATGGGAATGGCAATGGCAAGGTGTAGATGGTAATAGTCCAAACTCTACATCACCTGTTGGGCCAAACTTATTGGGTGCAGAACTAAAGGCAACACTATTAGACATATTGTATTCACCATTACCTGTAGCTATCAAAGAAGAGATAGAAGATATATTTGAAGAACTAATTACAGAGTTTGAAGAAATAGAAGATGTTGTAGAGTTAGAAGAAGAGTTTCAGTTTGAAGAACTTACTATTGAGGAAGAACCCATTGAAATGGAAGAACCAGTTATGGTTGTCATGATGCAAATTACAGAGGAAGAAACAATGGAGGAGGAAATTATATTTGAAGAAATAGTTATGGAAGAAGAAAAAGAAGAGGAAGAGCCTGTCATGGAAATAATTGAAATGTTTACAGAAGAAGAATCAGAGGAGGAAGAACCTATTGAAATGATTACTGAAGCTGTTACAGAGGAAGAAAATGAACAACCAGAGGAAGTCAATAAAGAAAAAGAAGAATCCAATAGCGAAGCTACTGAGACTGCCAATGCTCAGGAGGAGAGTAATGAAAAACAAAAAGAAGTACGATCGGAAAAAACAAGAACCGTTGAACTTACTGATGTTTTGAATAAAATAGATGAAAAAATTAAAGATATAGACAAAAACTTACAATTAAAAAACTTAGTAAAATTAAAAGTAATGTCTTCAGGTAATCTTCTGGAAGCATATAATATACCTTTTTATGAGCCAAAAATTATATACGAAGATCAAATAAATATCGAGGATAATCGTGTTATATATACACAAGATTTAGTTGAATATAAACAAAGTGACCCTATTTTTATTAAAAAACAACAATTAAATAATGTTTTACAGAGAAGACAGAATTTGATAAACGAGCTACAGGTTTTACAAAATGGGTAAAATAAAAGAACAATTAGCAGGTGTAGCAGCATTGATAGGTGTACTAGCAGCTATTGGTGGTGGTTTTATTAAATATGGTGAAATCACTACGAAGCTAGATGCATTAGAATCTGCAAATGTAAAAGATTTTTCTGCAGAGATAGCTGTATTACAAGAACAAGTTGATGCACTAGGTACTGAGCACAGTCACACAAAAACATTAGTAAACGAAAAACAAATTGAAATTTTAAAAACACAAATAGAAGAATTAAAATTATCTAGTAGCAATCCATTAGCAAATTAAAATGCAACTTTCAAAACACTTCACTCTTAAAGAGATGACCAAATCAATGACTGCTCAACGTAGGGGCATCGATAATACACCAGGATCTGGTGAGATTAAGGCGTTGGGTGACTTATGTTATGAAGTTCTTGAACCGCTACGTGCACATTTTGACAGGCCAGTTACGATTACCTCGGGCTACCGGAGCGAGGCGCTGTGTGAAGCGATCGGCAGCAAAAAGACTTCGCAGCACGCGAAGGGCCAGGCGGTCGACCTAGAAATTTTTGGCGTGCCAAATATTCAGACAGCCTATTGGCTACAAAATAACGTGGACTTCGATCAATTGATCATGGAGTACTACGACAAGGATGATCCTGCAGGAGGCTGGGTTCATGTAAGTTATCACGAATCAGATTCAAACAGAAAACAAGTATTAACTTTTGATGGTAAAAGATACACCGAAGGACTACCAGAGATGAAATGGTCTGGTGGTAAAGTTGTAGAATGAAAATACAGGCAGAGATAGTCAATGGTAAGTGCCCAACATGTGAAGAATACACGGTGTTAGTTAGTCTAACTCCTGAAATATTTAGATGTATGACCTGTGGAACCGATTTAGAACAACATGTAAATGGTAAGATAAGTTATATACCACATATAACTAGACCAAAAAATGCAGAACCTTTTGTAAAAGAATGGAAAGATGGCTAGACAAAAGTTTGTCCACTTTGTACCACGTCCAAAACCTCGTAAACGTCCAGGTAGACATACAAAAAACCTAAATAAATCAAAGAAAAGATCGTATAAAAAATACAACCGTCAAGGCCGTTGACAAATGTCCCGAGTTATCCTATATTATAAAAAAGAAAGGAAATATGTTCGATAAATTCGTATATCAAAGTTTACATTTTATTATGAAATGGGCAGGTCAACTTAATGCATGGGCTTGGCGTAAGCATGTTAAAATAATTAGAACTCAACAAGAAAAAGATAACGAGGAATATTTAAAAGAACTAAAGAAAAAACTATGACAGAAATAAATGATCAAATTAAATCCGTAATTGATGAGAATAAATCTAGAGCTCATCAAGAACAAAAAGAAATGCGAGATGATGTTGCATTTTATGTTTTAAACTGTAGTGTATTTAATCTACAGATGATGTTTAAAAGAATGAAAGAACTAAAGAATGAAAAAGATAACTCTTAACGTTGAAGGTATAACAGCAAAACAATGGACTAACTTTGTGTTAGAGCTTAACATAATGAAAAAAGCATGGCGTCCATATGGTGTTGATGTAAAAATGTTAGGTCCAGGTATTAAAAAAATAGTTGATTGGGGTAACAAATCGGCTGACATTACAAAGCATAGAGTTTTAAAAACTGATGATGACAAAAGATTTAGATAATATAGCTAATCTTTGGAACAAAACTAAAAACCTAAAGTATAAAAAACTTTGGTACAAACTAGTGAAGGAGTTTGCAAATGGATCTGATACTTTTAAGCGACGGCCTATATCATCTGGTGTCTGTTACAAAAGAGATGACAGAGGGTATAGAATTATTAAGTGATGTTGATTGTTTTGATCTGTGCGATATATTAAGATTACATTTAACAAAATTTTATGAGCCATGGAATGTACATGTGATGAAGGATGATAGCGGAATTTTTTTTGGCTGTATTTGTAAGTAGTCTACCTCTACTGCTGGCTGTTGTTATGTTATGGATGTGGAATAAAGAAACTAAATAGTTTCCTCAGTATAGGGTGTGCAAACAAATTTTGTGTATAAAGATAATTTATTAACTTCTTCTGGACCAAACTTTTCTATTAATTCTAACGAGTGTTTATACCCATAACGGACACATTCATACTCATCTTTAAATGATTTAAATTCTGTTTGAATTAATCTACAATCTAAGTTAGGCACAGCGGCACATAAGTACATAAAAATCGCAAATTTAGTCATTGACTTATTAAATTAATATCCTATATTGTCATCATTAATATATGAAAGGAACACATGACCGATATAAGTAAATACAGAAATGTCTCACTAACAAAAGAAACATACTCTACTTTAGAAAAATTGTCGAAGATATTATTGCCCAATGCAAAATTGTCAATATCAAAGACAGTCGAATGCGTAGCGAACGAGGCTGCAAAAAAACTAAATGGTAAGATAAAGGAGAAAAAATAATGTTACAGATGACAAAAGAACAAAGAGAACAACTTTTAAAATATCTTATGGCAAGACCGTATGCAGAAGTAGCACAATTGATTGCCATGATTGCATCATTAAAGTCAACAGAGCCAAATGACAAATCAAAAAAAGATCTGTCCTAGTTGTCAGGGCAACGGCTTTGTTAAAACACACAAAGCTGAAAACCCTGCAAATGATACTGTGATACAATGCACTGTTTGTAACTCAAAAGGAGAAGTACATGATAAAGAGTTTGATGAGTATTTTGATTCTCACCCTCTGCTTAAGTCATTGCACAACAACAGACTTCATTAACGTTGGTGCTGCTCTCTATGGTGGTATGGAAAAGAAACCAAACCCAATAGGTGCAATTAAATTATTAAA
>Ga0209348_1001104_pt1 | contig 13393 bp, 10 predicted proteins | sample ETNvirenome_2_30_FD_184065 | JGI IMG/M metagenome (GOLD analysis project Ga0209348, IMG submission 184065) | Marine viral communities from the Pacific Ocean - ETNP_2_30 (SPAdes) (version 2) | ecosystem: Environmental > Aquatic > Marine > Oceanic | place: Pacific Ocean | collected 2013-06-22 | reverse complement strand
AGGTATACTACCAAGTGTACCACTATTAAGAGCAACTGCTTTCTTAGTTGGTGCTTTTCCATTTGGAAGAACTTTAGAACACAACATTGAACATCTTGAAAAAGATGGATCATTGTTTATCCAATTGAAATCCTTTTTATTCTTGGTAAGATTGTATATCTCTACCGCTCCACGTACTGCACTATATACGTTCCCTTCACTTGCTGAAAGACCAATTGCTGCTACACTTGCAACTCCTTCTATAGTTTTACCTATAGCATTAAATATTTTATTATTAGGCTGTTTAGTTATATCTTTATAGTCTGGATCTATTATTTCAGTTCCTTCTTGTATGTCATTTGACAACATTGGAACCAGTAATTTATTTTTATTATTAAAAGTTCGACCACCATCAACTGATATGTCAGAACAAAAATTACACCACATATTATTGCCACTTGGTAATGTGTAAGGAGATAATTCCATCGGAGGCATAAGTAACCATACTCTACTAATATTGATATCAGCATCAGGATATATTTTACGTAATACCAATTGATCATTCTGTAAGCTAAGATTACTTGGAGATTTAGATGTTCCTGTATGTGGAGCATAATAATCTAAATATAACCCTCCATTTTCATAATTTAAATTTCTATAGACGATTGAACTTATAATACCATTTTCATCTGGCGTTATTTTACCATCTGTTGTAGTAAAACGCGATACTTTGAACTTTTGTTTATCTATATTATTATCAAGATGTTGTATACTACCATCACTATAAGAACTATCAAACATAGCACAAGGTTTTAGACTTATAGTTGTGCTGATCTCGTTACTTGTGTTTTTGATTACATCTGCAAAGTCACCAAAACCATATGATAACGTGACTTGACTTTTAGGTGTTGTGGTAAAGCTAATATCTCCTGTAGTATTGACAGTTATATCAACCGATAATTTTTTCGTTAATTGTTTTAATGTTGTATCTGAACCTGTTATAAAATTATCACTTTGATATGTTTGATCAAAACTGATATTACCAGATGAATTAACAATTATACCAACAGATAATGTATTTGACCCTTGTGTTAATGTAGCTGTTCCAGTTGTAAAGTAGTCATTTATAATGAAAGTTTCGTTCTTAATGCTAATAGGAGGAATTTTATATGTTATTCCGAAAGAAATGTCAATGTCCATTCTTCTTTGCATCTCCAATATTGAATTGTCAGGACTGTCTGATGGAAAGAAATCTATTGATGTTGACGTTGATATAGTTTTTTCAAGTGAATTGCTATACTTATACATGTATTTAAATCCCCAAGTTCCAATGAACGTAATATAAATGGTATCAATGTATCTATTTACAGTGAAATCAGGATAGTATGTAACAGTATCTACAGATAGACATAATAATTGATTATCAATTAGACTTTTACCATCTTCTTGAATATCTTCTAATACATTGATGGTTTGTGGAACCTTATTATAATTAAAACTTATATAGTTGATGCTTGTATTGTTTTCACATAATGTTAATGACGGTTTGATATATAATTGATTCAATTCTGGAGAATATACACGATCTCCATTATTGTTGATGCATATTTGGTTGCTATTTATACTGGCTTGACATAATTCTACAATTTTTGTTCCTGCTAATTGATCTACATCATAACAATTTAAATTTGTATCTAATGGTGTTTGCTGAAACGTATAATTTTCACAGTCTGTGGTAAAATCACTTGTTTCGCCTAACAATGTTTCGTTTATCAAAGTTGAACTCTTATAGTCAGGATAATAAGAATCCCCTATATTATTTCTTTGTGAACAAATAGCTGTATATAGGTAAGGTTCTCCGTAATTGTATAAACCAGTTGATTCGTTCTCATAAGGTGAAGTTTCAGTAAATCCACCATCACCATCACTTGTCGAAGTGCATTTTGTTTGGTTTGTATCTGGATTATATCTACAAAACCCTGATTTACATGTTATATTGGTATAACATGTCTCGTTAAGACCTATGCTGTTTAGATTTAACTCCAACCAACTATCTTTTAGAGTGAAATAGTCTGTATTAGGCACAAAATAATTCTCATTAGACGAATTATTTAACAAAGCGCTCCTTGGCTTTGTTATTTCATAATATTTATGTGTGTTTAAATATATAAACACTCCAAATAATGAAATAAGAAATATGATTAAAACTAAAAAAATAATCATGATTTTAATTTTAAAAAAAAATGTCTTCACAATTACTTATCGAAAGTTTTTGTTATGGAAATATTAAACTGTTTACTACAGAAAATATCGACTATCAAGATCAAGATTTATTAAACAAAATATACATCAAACTTAGAGAAAGTATCTCAGAAAGGGATATAAACTCACTATGGAATATTATTTACAACATTCAAAACAATATTAATCTTAGTCATATAAATTTTTTCATATTTGTTAGAAATATTTTCAATATTTTGGACGATGCTTATTATCCTGATTATACCAAGATAGGATTTGATAATCTAAATATAATGAAATCCTATTTAATAAATGATATCAATTTCTTTATCAATGCATATTCCGCTTCAGATCTACCAGTTTCGAATGATATGGTAAAATATTATCAATCAAAATTTAAAAAAGAACAGGAATATATTGATAGTTTTGGTATTATTACACAATACAGTTTGCCAGGAGATAAATGGGAACCAGAATGGGTAATAAAGTATAATCAAAATGTCATAAAAACATCAAATATAGATATTTATCTGGATAACATATTTGTATATCCTAATATTAACTATGCTTCAAATATGAACGATATTTTGGAAAAAATGATAACCAGGTTAACATTTTTGAAGAATAATTGTAATGAATACTATAAAAATTTAGAACGATATCTTTACAGTTTTTCTTTACATGTTTTTAATAACTTTCCTTATTATGAAGTATCAAAATATTATCAAAATATGATAGATATAACGGATAATATTTATATACCAGATGGTATCAATAAGGAGGACTTTAAAGGTATTGCTGTGATGTTACATGTTATTCCACCTACTTTAAGTTCATATATACTCGGTTTTCCATGTATTTCGATGGGTAGTCTATCACAAAAATTGCTCAATAAATTGATAATTGATATTACATATAATGAACATTCGTATTTCAAACATATTGAAGAAAAGAACAATGATATCATAAAATCTCAAATGTTCGTTGATACATGTGCAAATGGAATAGATGACGGTAATATTCTAAATTTACTGTATAATGAAGTAAAAACATACAATAGTGACGATGTTAAAGTAATTATGTCAAATGGAGTGTATTTTGTATTTACATATCCAGAATTTGAAAATATTTGGAATACTGAATTAAATCCTTATAATAGAAGTAAAGTTCCAGATAGTTTTATCACATATATCAAATCATATACAGAGAATAAGAAAAAAATTTTATCAGAATGTAGAAGACGTGGTTTAAAAATAAAATTAGAGGGAACTATGCAAGAAAATTTTGAAGAATTGATGACTAACATTAAAAATTTCAACCCAAATATAATTAATACACAGACATGGCCATCCATGGGTAATTTTGATTTTAATATAACAATAGACACACCTGTTAATAGATGGATATCTTATATCAACTCGTTAGGTTAAATTTCTTATCCTTACAAATACCAATACAAGAATTATAATGATAAATATTTGAACATATGAAAAATATATCCATTTTTTACTTCTATTAACCAATCTAAGTTCATCTTCTTCAAGTGGAGGACTATCTTCTTTGATATCGTTGATATATTGGTTAAAGTCTACTGCTGCTGTAATACCCACCGCTAAAGAGTATACTAAAAGCATCAATGATAAATATGAAATATAGAATTTCTTAATATTCTTAGCGAAAGTAGATATAGCTACAGCAAAAGCAGCGACAAGAATCATCTGTCTTTGAGACAATAATAAGAAATTTAGTTGGGTAGAAAGCTGTTCGAATAAAGGCTGTGTCATTTTAATATTACGTAATTAACCAAATTTATTTTAAAAATGATTTTTAAAATATAATTTTTCAAATAAAATGACTGAATCATATTCAGATATTCACCAAATATTTCAGAATCAAACAAAGACAGGGATATTTACCTGTTTTGATTCGTCGAACAATCAATATCATGAAATTGACAAGAAGGATGTCGTTCTTTTTTACAAACATTATTGTGATACATGTTTTGTAAAAGATTTTACAAAATGGGATGAACTTCCTATTCTTAGTATTTCAGAAAAAATAGAAAAACATGTTCCTATTATTGGTGATTATATCATGAAGATCAGCCGAGAAGAAGAAAAAATTGAAGATGATATTATAAATGAGATTATCAAGACATATCAATACATGATTAATCTTCATATTGATATTTCTGATAATCAAAGTAAATTATTGTGTGTTGTATTGAAGTCGAAAATATGGTATGAAGAAGGTAAAAAATGTATCAAATATAGATTTCAATTCCCTTTTTGCAGAGTGAAAAGAGATACTGTAAACAGTTTTCTAAATCCAAATATCATTGATCTATTAGAAAAGAATGCAAAAACTTCAATTTATAGTGAAAAAATAGAAGGAGGTTGGAACAATACTCTTAAAGACTTAGGAGAATATGTGACTATGTATGGTTCAACAGATACACCAAAACAGATACCTCCTTTATTGTTTGTTGGTGTTTATTCTGATGAGGATATCAATGGTAATTGTCAATTAATATCTCTCGAAGATGTTTATAGTCATGAAAAACATAGTTTCTTTATCAATAATAAATGCGAAACGGAAGATATTGAAATGATAAATGACGATTGTGATATTGAAGACGATTACGCATTTTCTTGTTATACAATGCCTCTATTTTTGTCTATATTTTATGATTCTTCAACGTGTCAACTCAAAGAACAAGATGCCATGAGTGAGGCATCTTCGGTAATCATAGAAGACGAAGACGAAAAAGTTGAAGATATAAAGACAGAATTGGGACTTTGTAATGAGTTGGTCAAATATCTTACACCTAAACGTTTTAATACCAAATCATATTTTCTTGATATCGGTCGTGCATTCTATAATGCTACAGAAGGTAGTTATAAAGGATTACAAGACTGGATTAAAGCATCAAGGAAATCTAAAATGTTTAATAAAGATTTTTGCCAAGAGAATTACGATTCTTTCGAAAATGATAAAGTAACCGTTCGAACACTTGGATGGTATTTTAGATCTGATAATCGTAAAAAATATGATAACTGGCATAGAACTTGGTGTTATTCTACGTTATATGATTCCAGAGATTGTGAACATACTGTAGTAGGTGAAGCTTTTTATAAGTGTTTTTGGACACGATATATGTTCACTGGGAAAAAATGGTATGAATTTAGACGCAATCGATTGGTTGGTATCGAGGAACAAAAGATAGAAAAAACAATTACTGCTGAATTTATTCCTTGTTTCGATAATTTATCATATCAACTTCAAGGAGAAGTTCAAAAACTAAACTCAAGAATGAAGATCGGAAGCAAATCACATGCAGATGCAGTTAAAAAGTTACAAGAGGAAATTCAGAAAATTCAAAAACTTATTCAGAGACTACGAAATGTTCCTTTTCGTGGATGTATTTTGAAATCTATCAGAACTTTCTTTTACTATGAAAATATTCATAAGGTATTAAACAAAAATCCATCTCTTATTGGATGTTCAAATTGTGTTATTGAACTAACTGAAGAAAAGGCTATCAAACGTGATGGTAAACCAGAAGATTTCATCACTAAGAAAATAGGTGTTCCTTATATGACAAATTATTCATATGATCATCCAGATGTTAAGGATATTATCAAATATCTAACACAGGTATTTCCAAATAAAGAAATTAGAGATTATATGTATAAAGATTTAGCTTCAATGTTATATAGGAGAAATTCTGAAAAGCTTTTTAGAGTATGGATTGGAGATACAAATGGTTCTAAATCAGTTTTGATGAAGATGATGAGGCATTGGTTGGGTGATTATTATTGCGATCTTCCAGAAGAATTTTTTAGCGCAAAAAAGATGAGTTCGAGTGGTCCTTCTCCAGAACTTGCACAAACTGAGGATGCCGCAGTTGCATTCACATCAGAACCAGATAGTGATGAATCATGGAAAGGAGCTCGTATTAAGAAAATAACAGGTGGAGATAGTTTCTATGCTCGATCTTGTGGTGAAGATGGAGGGACTATTGAAAGCACTTTCAAATACATCCTTGTGCTTAATATTGTTCCTGATATCAATGGTATGGACGAAGCGACTAAAAACAGGTTTATGATGATTCCGTTTGAAGGCCGATGGTTAAAACCAGAGGAAGAAGAGATTACACCTGTAGCTGAAACTTTTGAAGAACAGGTTGCTAATAAAACATATCGCATGGATCCAAGATTTGAAGAAAATATTCCTCGATTATCAAGTGCGCTAAATTGGTTATGTATTCAGAACTATTCTAAGTATCTGAACGAAGGTTTGAAGAGACCAAATTATATAAAGAAATTTATGGATGAATATTGGTCTAAAAATGATCCATTTAGTGCATTTATCGAAGAAGTTCTCGAAATACCGAAAAAACAAGATGGTCTTGTTGATGACAATAAATATGTTACTGTTTCTGATATATATCCAAAATATAGAACATGGTTCAAACAAAATTACCCAAATTTCAAATCAGTTGAAAAATCAAAATTCTTATCCTTCATGGCAGCACCAGACAGACTTGGTAAACAACGAGGTAGAAGATGGTATGGATATAGTATTAAAGATAAAAATGAATAATTCTAAAAAATATTTTTAGAATTAGAATGCTGTTTCCATCACATTTTGTGATACAGGCATTGTTACAGGAGTTGCTGATTGTGAGGTTGCTGATTGTGGATTATAAGATAATGATATATTTCCTAACGGGATTCTCGTTGACGAAATTCTTTGTGGCGGTCCCATTGGTTCCATTGGTGTTCCCATTGGTTCTCCCATTGGCGGTCCCATTGGTTCCATTGGCGGTCCCATTGGCGGTCCCATTGGTTCCATTGGCGGTCCCATTGATGAACCAGAACCTTTCATTCCTTCATATGCACCAATACCACCAACGCCAAATATAACAATGCCTATCATTACAATGATTATAATAATAATTAATGCCAAAAACCCAAAAAGTAAAGGAGAACCTTGGAAAATTCTTGCTGTTTGTGAATTAGTTTGATCGTTTGATAGGGTAACTCTTGAAGTATTGTTTATAATACATTGAGATTTGGTTATATTGCCTTTTGAACCAATATTTACATTACCACCAACTTTTTCACCAATAATCTCAACATTTATTCCTTCCACTTTGTTACTACTTGTATTTTGACATGTGCTATTGATTATATTAGAAACTCTATTTGCAATATCTTGGTTATTATTTTCTGTAACACCTGCATGTTGGTTAGAAAACCACGTCAAAGGTGACGCTGACTGCATAGATTCTGCTAATTGAGTATTTTTCTGTGTATTCTGAACACTATCGGATAATGCTGCTTTTAAAACACAAGAGGAACCAAGTATATTACATACAGCAGATATATTTATATCACCTTGAATATCACCATTTTCTAAGATAATATTTGAATTTGATATATCAGAATCGCAAGCGGTTATACAATTCTCATTTGATATACTATTTATTTGATTTGAAATAGATTCCGTATTTGCCAGAGATTCCGACGAGGATTGATTACCCATTTTTAAAGAAAAAGAAATTAAAATATGAACTTTTCATTAAATAGATATGCTATTATAGGAAATATAGATTATAACACACCGTTGTGTGTTATAGAAGAAATTATGAAATGTTTAGGTCAAGAAATTACCATAGAAGATATTCAAATTCAACACAATATAATCATAGATTTTATAAAAAAAGAGAACAAGAATATAGTTATAAAAGATGATTATACTTTGGATGAACTTAATGATATATCTACATTTATAAGTCAAAAAGAAACATCATGGGATAAACAAAATCTATTAAAAGCATTTGATCATATTGTTAACTATAATAACATAATACCAGAGAGTTTCATATACGGACCTAAAACAAATAATAATCCACTTTCATATGATGTTACTATGTTATATTCGTTTTGTATTGATAACGGTATCAGAACAAATTACACTGATACTCTAAATGAACTTGCTGCATATGTTCGTTTATCATTTGCAAAGCGTCATATCTTATTAGATAGTTTGGTTACAAAAATAAGTAATATTGATACATTTGGTTTGATAAACATTCTCAAAGAATCAAAATATGGCGAAAAAGAAGAATTTGTATTTTCTGATATTTCACGCAATTCAATAGACAAAATAAAAAATTTGGATAAACCATTTATAAGATCTGTCATAACAAACGAAGAAGCTATAGTTTATGCAGCTAAAAATTATAATCTTGATATAACTGAATCATCTTCGCCGGCAAGAGAATTTGTAGAAATCACCAAAAGTAGCAATTATAAACCAATTTTACAAGATAATTTTCAATCAAATTACAAAATAAATCCACTATATTACGATTTAACTAAATTTTGGAAATCAAGATTAATATCATTGTATGATGATAAAACGATCATGATGCTATTGAGTAGCGAATGTGTAAATTATAAAGATATTTCTGATCCTAAACAATTTTTATATGAATTAACATTAACCAAAAATATTTATCATGGAATAATACCGGATTCTAAAACTACTGAAACTTATATATACAAGACACCTCTTTATGAAGTAAACCCAAAACATATGATTTCATATGGTATATTAGATACAAAAGAAGTTATAGTATTGACACCAGAAGAAATTACAAATTTTCTAAAAATACATAAAGAATTTAGAGATTTTATAAACGAAGGAGAAATTTTGGGGGAAAGAATTATTAAAAAATTAATATTGATATGTAAAAGTTTTCCACATGAACAAAAATTTACGGATCTTTTAAATACTATAAGAGACACGAAAACATTTGGTAATCTTATGAATAGCAAAATGAAAGAATTAATTTCTTATATAAAAAATTGTGACAAATTAACTAAAGATAGTATAGATTCTATGTTTTTCAATATGTTTAAACTTGGTATGTCAATGAGAGGATGGGAACCAGAAAAAGATTACCCCTTATCGAGAACCCAATGTGAAAACTATGCTATCAATTACGATGAAATAGAAAACCGAGTATCGGATAAGATAAAATTGGTCATCGATGATATAAATTCTATGTCTGATACGACAAAAATGATAATCAAAAGTTTACCTTTGATTAAATTAAATGAAAAAGATAAAAGTTATTATCGAAATACTAATTCCGATGAAGGTATATCATTTTACGATAGACTTATACTAATATCTTCGAAACCTGAATCTATATACAGTTGCCTCCGTTTATCATCTAATTATATAGTTTCAACTGCTCAATATTACAATGTTTTGATTAATGGTAGTTCTTATATAGATATAACTAAATTAGATTTTATTCAATAACCTAATATTTAACATAATTTAGAAGATTTGAAACTTTATCTGCCCAGATATGGGTAATTTTATCTTCATTATTTGGATCCAAATTAACATTTTTAAGATATTCTAAAATTTTGTCTTCTTTACCATATACACATGCTATAATTCTATCTTTTGTATCAGGGTTGATATTATATGATATTTTTGTATTGTATCTTGAATTTGCTATGTTTAGTTTATAAAAAAAATTTCTATGTTTATTGAATAAAAATGCCGGTTGAGAAACAGGAGAAATAGACAATTCTTCGCTGATTTCTCTATATACAGCTTGTTGTAATGTTTCATTTTGTTTTTTTCTTCCACTAATGCATATTTGGTAATCTCCTTCTTGATAACCTACACCTAACACATAATCGTTAGAATTTACACTAAATAATACTTTTTTTAGTCCGATTGGTCTAAAAAGAGATAATCTGATATAATTTGTTACACTTATATGATTTGTTAAAATGTTCTTTACATACATTTTATCAAATATTATTTTTATAGTGATTTGTTATATTTGTTCTTGTGAAAAATATGAAACATCAAAAAGGTAATAAAATTCATTACAAAACCGATAAGAATACCTATTATCCACCAAGATTTTTTACTATCAGTAGAACCTTTTTCACCGTTAAAGTCAAAATGATAATTTGTTTTGTCTAATATATCGGCTCTGTCAAATTCAGCCATTTTATAAACTATAAAATTTGTCAAAAAGAACAAGAAAAATGAGAGATTATCTTTGGTTCACCATTTTCTAATTTGTAAATAAATTGATAATTTGCGTTCAATTGTTCCATATACGGAGAACTAAATACATATGAACCAGAATCAAAATATAAATTATCGATTTTTCTCAAATCGCTTTTAATAAATGTTACTGAAGGATTTTTCTCTAAAAGATTGTTAAAGTAATTTTTAAGTTCATGTTCAGTATAAGTTACCTTTTTGACTACTGTGCCTTTAAATATATGATTTTTATGATAACAATCTAACAAATTATACATATTCCTATTACTAATTGCATTTATCCATTTTTGTCTAGCTGCTATTATTGTATTCATTTTTAAAATACTTAAAATAATAGAAATAAAAAATGTATATTTGTATTTTTGGTGGCGGTCCTACAGGGCTTCGTTTAGCCGATGAACTATCTAAACAAGGACATAATATTGAACTACATGATAAAGAATCTAAATTAGGAGGATGTTGGAAAGTAGATTGGGAAAATGGATATTATAGAGAACATTCACCGAGAGTTATGAGTTCTGGATACAAAGAAACTTTAAAGATACTTAATAAATATAATGTAAAAACAGAAAACATATATGGATCAAAAATTTATACTACAAGCATGTTTTTAGGGTATATATATAATCATTTGAGTTTTATGGATATATCAAAATTTATCAAAGCTATGTATACTATTAAAAAAGAAGACAAACGAACTCTTAAACAGTGGTTTAATGATAACAATATAACTAAAGAAGGTCAAAAGGCTTTGAATAAATTAGGTCTATCACTTGCTACAAATCAAAACGAAATGCTTGCTTATATCTTCTTTACCACAATAAAGGATGGGCAAGGATCTAGTCTTATTCAATCTAAAGATAACGATTTGTGGATATCGAGATGGGAGAAAGAATTGTCTCAAAGAGATAATATTAAAATATTCAAAGACTCAAAATTGATTCATTTGAAGAGTAAAAATAATATCATTACAGAAGCAAAAACCAATTTACAAAGTTGCAAAGCAGATATTTATATATGTTCTTTTCCTCTGTATGCTTTGAGCCAATTGGTAAAGAAATGTGATTTAGATATTAAATCAAATTGGATGGATTATAGTAAATTTAATAATTATTGTATAAAATCTTCATATTCAGGTTTAGGTTTTCAACTTCATTTTACAGAAAAACAGAAAAATATAAATATATGGAAATCAAATACTTTTACTGATTGGAATATAGAGATATTACAGGTTAGTAATTATTCAGACGGGGTAAGTAAAAACACATTTATAAAAGATGTATGGTCGTGTGTAATTGTAGATACTAATTCTGTATCAAAATATTTAAATAAGAAAGTTAACGATATAGATGATATCAATATTATAATTAACGAATCGATAAGGCAACTTTCGTTACTATTTGATATTAGTGTAACTCCATATAAAGTAACTATTGCAGAAGGAGTATTTTACGATTATAAAAACAAATTCTGGGATATGGAACATTCTGCATACAATCCATTTTACCATCCTCTACCTCCTAAAGGTAATATTGAAAATTTATATTCTGTAGGCCCGCATAATCTATTTGAGTTAACTGTTCTTGAATCTGCTTTCAAAAGTGCTGACAATTTTGTCAAAACTATTAAAATGGAATCAGATGAAATGTAAAAACTGAAAAGTTTTCGAAGATTGCGATGAAAAAAGGATATACAATGGAACGATACGGGGGAAAATGGTCAAAAACAGAAGAAGAAAAACTAATTATAAGCTATATTATAGAGAAAGACAATATTTTTACAATATCTAGAGTTATGAAACGTAGTAAAGTTGCTATCGTTATTAGACTTAGAAAGCTCGGCGTTATCAAACATGTTCACGAAGCAAGATGTTTTGATGAACTTGAGACGTATGACAAAAGTAAACTTTTTAAAATGTAGATATGAAAATCTGATATGACAAAACAATAAAATATACTAAAATTTTGATATTGTAAACAATATCAAAGTTTTTTTAGTTATTACATATCAATCTTCGTGACGCTGTCGGGTGATTACTTTGATATGTTACAATATCAAAGTTTTTTGTTTTTGTTTTTTGTTGTTTTTTGTTTTTGTTTTTGTTTTTTGTTGTCAGATGCCGTAATCATCTAATCATCACACGAACACAGTTCATCATCACACCCGCAGTCACACGCGCACCGGTAGCTTATTCTCACGACGCCGTCGGGAATGATTACATTGGACAATAAAGGGCACTCTGAAAAGGTTTCTTTGCCAATCTCCATGACACTGTTGGGGATGTTCACCTTTGTCAACGACTTGCACCCAAAAAAGGCTTCTTCGCCAATCGACGTGACACTGTCAGGGATGTTCACCACAGACAGTGATGTGCACCCCCAGAAGGCACCTTGATCAATCGACACGACACTGTTGGCGAGGTTTACTCTGGACAATGACGTGCACCGCCCAAAGGCACCTTCGCCAATCCACTTGACACTGTCGGGTATATCCACCTCAGTCAATGACGTGCATGCATCAAATGCTTCGTAGGGAATAAAAGTAACACTGTCAGGTATGATTACGCTGACCAACAACTTGCGATATGCAAAAGCACTTATGGGGATTCGTGTGACACCAGGCATAATCATTATACATTTAACGTCAAGAGGTCCGCGGCGTTTGTAGTCACCATCCCAGACATAGCAGTCTCGTCTCTTTTTCATCTCTCTCAACATCACTTCTTCGTCGAAGTGAGCGAGCAACATGTTCTTAGCATCTGCTGGAGAAGAACAAGAGCGGGCGATGTGCAGCAGCATTTCATCGGGAAGAGCCATGGTCATGGTCATGATTGTAATCGAGGTGTTGAAGAACGTGTAACGGCGCGCGTGCAGTAAATGATCCTGTTGAATGGACCTTTTATTCGAATATTTTTGTAAATATTTCAGTTTTGATATCGGGTGATGTCGGGTGATGTCGGGTGATGTCGGGTGATGTCGGGTGATGTCGGGTGATGTCGGGTGATTACTTTGATATGTTACAATATCAAAGTTTTTTGTTTTTGTTTTTGTTTTTTGTTTTT
>Ga0209348_1001102_pt1 | contig 13416 bp, 16 predicted proteins | sample ETNvirenome_2_30_FD_184065 | JGI IMG/M metagenome (GOLD analysis project Ga0209348, IMG submission 184065) | Marine viral communities from the Pacific Ocean - ETNP_2_30 (SPAdes) (version 2) | ecosystem: Environmental > Aquatic > Marine > Oceanic | place: Pacific Ocean | collected 2013-06-22 | reverse complement strand
GATACACTCACGAGACTGTAGCTTTAGCATTTGCTATCACAGAGGAAGCTATCGAAGATAATCTCTACGACAGACTTTCTGCTAGATACACAAAAGCTTTAGCAAGATCTATGAGTAACGCTAAGCAGGTAAAATCTGTTGAGTTATTAATTAACGGATTACCTTCAACTGGAACTTTCCAATCAGGAGACGGAGTGGCTTTATTTAGTACAGCTCACCCTACTCTTACAGGTCCAAATGTGAAGAACACATTATCTACACAAGCAGATCTTAATGAGACTTCTTTAGAGCAGTCAATGATTGACATCTCTAAAATGACTGATGAGAGAGGACTTAGAATTGCAGCTAGAGGACTAAAAATGATAGTCCCATCGGAGAATCAGTTCACAGCTGAGAGATTATTAAAATCTCAAGGTAGAACTGGGACAGCTGACAATGATATTAATGCAATCGTATCTATGGGTATGGTTCCTCAAGGTTATAGAGTGAACAACTACCTAACAGATGCAGATTCGTTCTATATCATTACAGACGTACCAAATGGTATGAAAATGTTCACAAGAGCTCCATTGACAACTGCAATGGAAGGTGACTTCGATACTGGAAACGTAAGATACAAAGCTAGAGAAAGATACTCATTTGGAGTATCTGACTTCAGAGGTATCTTTGGCGTAGAAGGTGCGTAATCAATAAATTTTATGGGGCCGCCTTAAAACGGCCCCATTTATTAATACAAACGGTGAGATCATGAAATTATTTAGAGTTAAGATAAACGCTTACAAATATCACGCAGATTTTATAGTCAAATCAGAGGATTCAGCTGAAGGCATTGAAAATGCAATAGTTGACACTCTAGGAAAAGATGATATAAAATGGGAGTATCTTGGAGAAATGATGGATCCAAGAGTAAACAGAATAACCTACGAGGAGGTTATTAATGGAGGCGATAATGCAACATCTGGAGACCCTTTACACACAAAAGAAGGGACTAGATCTTCAATGGGAGCAGGAGCATCTTAAAGAGGGTAGATATACTCTCGATATGGTTAAGATTGACAGAAAAGTCAGAGAAGTTATTAGCCAGATCAAACTAGCAGAAGCAGAAAAAGCTGATGCACAAAATAAGATAGACGCTGCGGCTCCTCAAGTTTCTGTAGCTACTTAATAAAAAGCTACATCGTTGGAAAAATCCAATCCACATTACAGGCCCTCTTGCGCTCTAATTAAAACTAGTATATAATTTTATCACTATACAATTAATTAAAGAACATAGACGCGTATAGTCGACGGCCTAGAGACTATGTTCGGAAAACTAGGAGGATACAATTATGGCAAGAACAAACTTTTCGGGACCAATTAACGTTGGCCGAATACAAAACACTACAGGAACAAGCGTTTCAGAAAACGTGAGAAACGTTGCATTCGTAGAATGTCACGCATCTTTCCCTGTAAACCACAGTAACTTTACTGTAACAACTGATGATGACAAGATAGCTGTGACTGGTTCTAACGGAGCTAGCACAACTTCTGTTACGTTAGTAGATTCAACTCAAAACGTACCAGGAATAACTTCTGATGGTGGTTTTGAAGCTGCATCTGTAGTCACTTTAACATCTGGAGGTGATGATTCTGCAAGAACTGCAACGATCACTGGAACAGATGTTTTAGACAATGCACAGACAGAGGATGTAACAATGGCTGACACTGGAACTGCTACTTCGACTAAAACTTTTAAAACTATAACTTCTATAGCTATTGATGGTTCTGGAACAGCTGGAACTTTAAAAGTTGGTGTAATTGTTTCAGGATTGATTTCTGTTGTGTGTAGATCGTTATTTAACGAATACCCACTTGGTCAATCTTCAACAACATCTGGTAAAAACTTAGCGAACAATATCGTGATTCCTAAATTTTCTAGAATCAATGATATTAGATTTGTAGTTAACGAGGCTTTCGATACAGCTGGTTTTGACGTACAGATTGGTGCTAACGTTGCACAAGCATCAGGAGCTACTCTTAATAGTTTAGATCTTGACTACTTTGCAGGTGATTCAGATAATGATGTAAAAGCTGTTGCTTCTCATCACATACCAACTGGTATGGACCAAACAGTTGCTCAAATGAAAAATTGTTTAAATGTTTCAGATGACGATGCAGCTGGTTATGAGATGGACAAAGCTGTTGTTCTTTCTGCTAAAACAGATGATGCTTTAACTACTGGAGAAGCAGTATTAAACGTCTACTGGACACAGCAAATAAACAACACTAATTAATTAATTTAATGTGGGGCTTCGGCCCCACATTTAAATTTTAAGGAGAAACAAATGTCAACAGACGTAAAGAGTAAAACATTCTTAAACAATTTATCTGCTGCAACAGCATCAGTGGCTGCACTACAAACCACAAGTGGAGCTGCTAATTTAACTTTAGCGGCAGCGGCGGGAACAGGTGCATTTCATGATACAGATCAAGCGTGTAAACTTACTATAACTTCGGCGGCAGATATTTCTGGAGTTACTTTTACAGTAACTGGAACAGATATTGCAGGTAATGATTTATCAGAAGCGATAACTGGACCAAACGCGACTACAGTAACAGGTAGTAAATTTTTTAATACAGTTACTCAGATAGCTACTAGTGGCACGGTTGGTACAAATACCTCAGTTGGAAACGCTGCAGGAACTACAGGTGGACAAGCTGTGTTAACTGCTGGTAGAACAAGAGTTAGAGGAATGCACATTACGACTGGTGGAACTGTAGGAAATATATCTTATTTTAATACATCACCTGTATCAGGAACATCTTTATTTTCTTTTCAAGTTGCAACAACTACAAAAGATTACATTGATCCATATATTCCAGATGATGGGGTGTTATTTGATGCAGGAGCTTTTATAGATATTCCAGCAGGAACAGCAGTGAGTGTTACGACATTCTTTGATGGATAGGAGGTTAAATGGCCAACACTACCTCGGGAACAACAACATTTGATAAAACTTTTGCTATTGATGAAATAATAGAAGAAGCTTTTGAAAGAATAGGCCAGCAAAACGTTGCTGGTTATCAATTAAAAAACGCTAGAAGAACTTTAAATATATTGTTTCAAGAATGGGGTAATAGAGGCATTCATTATTGGGAGATAGGTTCAACAAATTTAGATCTTATAGAAGGTCAAGCAGATTATGATTTTTTTAGATCAAGTGATGATGGAACTTCTGCAACGACAACAGATCCAGCTAGTGTATTTGGTATGTCCGATGTCCTTGAAGCACAATTAAGATCTAATAGAACACAGACTACACAATCAGATTCACCAATGACAAAAGTAGATAGGTCTACTTATGCAGGCTTTTCTAATAAATTATCTAAAGGCACACCTAATCAATATTGGGTGGAAAGATTTATAGATAAAGTTACTATACATATTTATCCAACACCAGATTCAACAAACGCATCTAAAGATATGCACTTCTTTTTTATAAAAAGAATACAAGATGTTGGAGATTACACAAATGCAACTGATGTTCCATTTAGATTTGTACCTTGTATGGTATCAGGATTAGCTTATTATTTAGCTATGAAATATGTTCCACAATTAACTCAAACAATGAAATTAGTTTACGAGGATGAGTTCGCAAGAGCGTTAGCAGAGGACGGTTCTGCATCTAGCACACACATTACTCCTAAAGCATATTACCCAGGATCATAATGGCAAAGTACGCAACAGGTAAATACGCAAAAGCAATATCAGATAGATCTGGTATGGAGTTTCCATACAAAGAAATGGTTAGAGAATGGAACGGTGCTTTTGTACATGTATCAGAATTCGAACCAAAGCAACCACAATTAGAACCAAAACCCATGAATGGTGATTCTATATCTTTAAGAAATGTTAGACCAGACAGAGTAGAAACAGCTGTTCCTAAATTGTTACCATTAAATGCTTTTACAACAACAAATGGATCGGCAACTATATCTGTAAATGAACCAGATCACGGCAGATCAACTAATGATAGAGTTAGATTTAGAGATGCAGAAGTTGTTGGTGGAGTTGCAGCGGCAACCATAAATGATGCAGGAGGTTATTTAATCACTAAAGTAAATGATGATAATTATACCTTTGCAACAGGAACAACATCTAGTATAACTCAAACAGGAGGAGGCGGTTCTGCGTCAGCGGGACCTGTAACAGTAACGGCATGATTAAAAAATTAAAAAATTTTATTTGTAATTTATTTGGCATTAAAGCTTGTAAATGTGATGAGGTGGATCCGCACGAAGCTTTATATTTACATTCGGCAGAACCAGATGTTCCACTATATACAGATGAAAATGGAAAAGCAGTAAAATGTGGTACACACACTAGATATAAAAAAAGCTGTCCTATTTGTAGAGAAATAGCGGGGATAATATAATGCCAGGTTTAACTGCATCAGGGTTAAAAACACAGATAAGAAGTTATACTGAAACAGATTCAAATGTATTAACAGATGCTGTTTTAGAAAACATAATTTTAAATTCACAATATAGAATATTTAGAGATGTTCCTATTGATGCGGATAGAAAACAACAATTAGGTAATTTTGTGGCTGGGCAAGAATCTATAAACGCACCAGCAGGGTGTTTATTTATTAGAGCCATACAAGTTTATGATACTGCAGGATCTGAAACAACTGGAGCTAATAGATATCTAGAGAAAAAAGATATATCTTATCTTCAAGAGTATCAGGATGTAACAGGTACAGCGGCTGCTCAAGGTCAACCTAAATATTATGCCATGTTTGGTGGTGCAACTGGTAATACAGATACTACATCAGGTCGTATTATAGTGGCTCCGGTCCCTAACACCACTTACAGATATAAAGTTCATTTTAACAAAATGCCTAATCTTTTAGAAAATGATGATACTAATTATATTAGTCTTAACTTTCCAAATGGGCTATTATACTGTTGTTTATCAGAGACATATGGATTTTTAAAAGGTCCGATAGATATGTTGACTTTATACGAAAATAAATATAAACAAGAAGTACAGAAGTTTGCTAACGAGCAAGTCGGTAGACGAAGAAGAGATGACTACACAGATGGCACTGTTCGAATACCGGTAAACTCAGTAAACCCGTAGGAGAAAATTATGGCAATAACATCAGCAATATGTTCAAGTTTTAAACAAGAGCTTTTACAAGGTAAACACAATTTTGCTTCATCAGGTGGACACACTTTTAAATTAGCATTATTTACTAGCTCAGCATCTTTAGGTGCAGGCACAACTGATTATTCAACTTCAAATGAAATTACAAATACATCAGGAACTGCTTACACTGCAGGTGGTGCAACTCTTACAAGAACAGGAGTTGGATTAACAGGAACTACAGCATTTACAGATTTTGGTGACGTAACATACAACTCAGCTTCTTTCACAGCCAATGGTGCAATGATATATAACACAACAACTGCAGGTGGTTCAGGTACAACTGATGCAGTAGCAATTATTGCTTTTGGTGGTGACAAAACAGCAAGTAACGGAACTTTTAAAATTGAGTTTCCTGACAACAGCGCTACAGCAGCAATAATCAGATTAGCATAGGAGGTCGACCATGTCGACTACTTCAGGATGGGGCAGGTTTACCTGGGGCCAAGCGTATTGGAATGAGAACACAACTCTTAAAACAGGTTGGGGTGCACAAGCTTGGAATGATGGTGAGTGGGGTGAACTCAAAGACGTAACAATATTTCCTACAGGTCAATCAATAACATCTAGTTTAGGAACACCTTCAGTTCCTGATATTATTGTAGGTTTAACTGGTCAAGAAATTACATCTTCACAAGGTGAGGGTTTTGTACCTGTTGTAATAGAAACAACTTTATCTGCATCTTTTTCTATTGGATCTATTTCACCTATAGAAATGACAGTAGGACTTACAAGTCAGTCCATGACTGCATCTTTAGGAACTCCTGCAGTTGCGGATGTTGTTGGTTTAACTGGTTTAGAAATAACCTCATCACAAGGTAGTGTAACCATACCAAATGATACGGTTTTACCTTCTGGTCAGTCAATGACTTTATCACAAGGTACAGCTCAAGGTATTTCATCACAAGAAGCAGATTTAACAGGTCAAGAAATTACATCTACATTAGGAACAGTCGTAGTTCCAAACGATACAGTTAAGGTATCTGGTTTTGATTTAACATTAAGTCAAGGGTCAATTATAGGATTAGGTGGTTCTTTAGTCCAACCAAATCCTTTTGTTCTTACTCCAAGTGTAGGGTCTTTAACCATTGAAGAAGGTTTAGGATTAACTGGTCAGTCTTTTAGTGCTAGTGTTGGAAGCATTTCTCCTGTAGATATGCAGGTAGGATTAACAGGTCTATCTGCAACATTAAGCGTAGGGGGAGTAAATATCTTTGCATATGCTGATGTTGACACTGGTTCAAATACATCTTATACTGATGTTTCAACGGGTTCAAATACATCGTATTCGAATGTTGCAACTGGATCAAATACAAGTTATACTGATGTAGCAGCGTAGGAGAATTTTTTATGGCATCAACATACACACCATTAGGTGTAGAACTTCAAGCAACCGGTGAAAACGCTGGAACTTGGGGTACAAAAACAAATACAAACTTACAAATCATCGAACAAATAGCTGGTGGTTTTACACAACAAGCTGTTTCTGATTCAGGAGATACTGATTTAACTGTATCTGATGGAGCGACTGGTGCAACCCTTTCACACAGAGTTATAGAATTTACAGGATCTCTTACAGCATCACGAAATGTTACAATACCTTTAGATGTGCAAAATTTTTATATTTTAAAAAATGCAACATCTGGTTCTCAAAATGTAGTATTTAAATATGATACTGGAACAGGAACTAGTGTTACTATAGGAAATGGAAAAACAGTTATTGCATATGCAAGAGCAGATGATGGAACTAATCCAAATCTTACAGAAGTTTCATTAGGCTCTGATGTTGTAGATGACACATCACCACAACTAGGCGGTAATCTAGATACAAACTCTTTCATGATAGACTTTGATGATGCTCATGGAATTAGAGATGAAAATGGAGCAGAACAATTAATTTTTGAAACAACTAGTTCTGCAGTAAACCACATAGATATTACAAATGCTGCAACAGGAGCTGGTGCACAGATTGGTGCAGTTGGAGACGATTCAAACCTTAACTTACGTTTAAGACCAAAAGGAACTGGTGTTATTGAAGCAATGGGTGCAACAAACCCAGGTTCAATCCAGCTTAATTGTGAATCTAACAGCCACGGGATTAAGCTTACTTCACCTCCACATAGTAGTTCACAGTCTTATGAAATTAAGTTTCCAACATCAAATATTACAGCAGGAACCTTCTTAAAAGTAGACAGTATCACGGGTTCTGGCACAACCGCTGTTGGTCAATTGACCTTTGATTCATCACCAGCAACAACAGGAAAAGCTATTGCAATGGCAATCGTTTTCGGATAAAAGGAGTAAATTATGGCAAACCCAAATATAGTATCAGTAACATCCATTAAAGGTGAATCGGTAGGATATAACTTAACAGCTACTACGACTACAACTTTATTGACAGTAGCGAGTGAAAAAATTGTAAAAGTAAATAGAATTACAGTTGCAAACGTTGATGGAACAAATGCAGCTGATGTAACAATTTCTGTCGTAAAAGCAAACTTTACACCAGATGGTATTTCAAACTTCGATACATCTGGAACTTTTCATTTAGCAAAAACAGTTTCAGTACCAGCTGACGCAACTCTAGTTTTATTAGACACACCAATATATTTAATGGAAGGTGATGTTCTTAAAGGAGGAGCAGGCGCAGCTTCAGATTTAGATTTATTCGTATCATATGAATCAATAGACGACGCGTAGGAGGTTTTATAGGCTATGGCAAATGGCGGAATAATAGGACCCAATAACAAAACGTCTTTCGGAAAAGATAAAATCACATCCAAAACTTCTTCTGGTAATCTTTGTACATCTTCAAGCACTAGAATTGTTGAATTAAATGTTGTGGCTGGAGGTGGTGGCGGCGGTTACAATGTTGGTGGTGGAGGTGGTGCTGGAGGTTTTGTAAGAACTGAAGTCAATGTTTCTGGTAGCACACAATATCCAATTACAGTAGGTGGAGGTGGTGCTGGTTCAGGAGATAGTGCACCAAGAAATGGTGCATCAGGAAGTAATTCAGTATTTGGGTGCACGACAGCTACAGGTGGTGGAGGTGGTGCTGGTTATTCTTGTGGCTCTGATGGTTTACCAGGAGGATCGGGTGGTGGTGCTAGAGGTTATACGAGTTGTTCACCTAGAGCTGGTGGCTGTGGAACTGCATGTCAAGGAAATGATGGTGGATCTTTATCTGCACCAAAAGGTGTTGGTGGAACAGGTGCAGGGGGAGGTGGCGCAGGTGGCGCTGGAACTAATTCAGCTTGTGTTGGATCACCAAAATGTGGAAGTGTTCCAGGTGGGGCAGGTTTTGCATCTCCAATTAATTGCACAACTTATGCTGCTGGTGGAAAAGGTATGGCTGATTCTAGTCCGGGTTCTGCTGGTTCAGCAAATACAGGAAATGGTGGAGATGGTGGTGGAAATCCAAACTCTGGATCTAATGGTGGTTCAGGTATAGTTATCGTAAAAGAATTAAGTAAGGCTTCAGGTGTTTGGTCAATGAACGAACAGCTAGAAGAAAAAAAAGCAGGCACATGGCCAAATTTTGGTGTTGATGTAAGTTTCTTAGTAATCGCAGGTGGCGGTGGTGGAGGCCGAGGTGGAGGTGGAGCAGGAGGATATAGAAATTCTTTTGGAAGTGAAACTCCAGGTGGACCAAGTGCAAGCACAGAAGATCAAATTTTTTTACCATCTGGTGCTCATACAATTACGGTTGGTGCAGGTGGTGCTGCAGCTCCTCGTTGTGCAGATTCAGGTGGTAGTGATGGTAATGATTCAACATTTTCAACTGTAACATCAACTGGTGGTGGAGGTGGTGGAGCAGGAAGTGGTGGAGCAGGTAGAGCTGGAGGTTCTGGTGGTGGTGCTGGTAGATGTGGAAGTTCTCCTGGCGATGTTGGTGCAGGAACATCAGGTCAAGGTTTTCCAGGCGGTGTTGCAACAGGCACACCAGAAGGCACCGCTGGAGGTGGTGGTGGAGCTGGTGAAGCTGGTGGAACAGATGGAACTGGATTTGGAGGAGATGGTTTAGCATCATCTATTACAGGATCACCTGTAACTAGAGGTGGTGGAGGTGGTGGTCAAGCAGATTACCCAGGTCCTAAACCAGGTGGTGATGGTGGTGGTGGAAAAGGTTCTTGGAATGATCCAGGTGGCCCTAATAATAATGCTGTAGCTGGAACTGCTAACACTGGAGGTGGTGGCGGTGGTGGAGCCCCTGGTTATCCTGGACTTGAACCTAGACAAGCAGCAGCTGGTGGATCAGGATTAGTTGTAGTAAGAGGACCAAGTGCAGTTACATTTGCTGTAGCACCTGGCGATAATTCAACATCTACACACCCTGGTGGAGATAAAATTGCAACATTTACAGTATCAGGGACGTTGACTGTAAGTTAAAATTAAATTATAAGTATAACATTTAAGGAGTAAAAATATGGCACATTTCGCAGAATTAAAATCAATGACAGATCCCACTGGATTTACGTCAGATTCACATCAAGTAGTACAAAGAGTAGTTGTTGTAGGCAATGATATTGCTGCAGGCGGCGGAACGTTAGGAGATAACGATATGCACGTTGATGGAGAAACATGGTGTGCTAACTTTTTTCAAGGTGGAAGTTGGAAACAAACTTCTTACAATAATAATTTTAGAAAACAATATGCAGGTATTGGAGATATTTATGATCCTGTAAAAGATAAATTTTTATCACAACAACCTTTTGCATCATGGTCATTAGATTCTAATGACGATTGGCAAGCACCTATAACCTATCCTACAATTTTAGGTGATGATCAAGAAACTCCTGAATGGTTATACAGAATTTCTTGGAACGAAACAAAATACAACGCTGACAACACTAAAGGTTGGGAAGCAATTAAATCAAACGACGAATCGGAAACACCTACCAAATATAATTGGAATGGCACAGCTTGGGTGTCCGAATAGGAGGACACTAAATGCCTAGAAGCAGATCTGGCTCATTAAACGGTGGTGTGGTAGGAGTTACTAACGCAACTTCTTTTGGAAAAAATAAAGTTACATCTAAAACATCTTCAGGAGATATTACATTACAATCAGGAACTCGTGTTGTTGATGCTTTAATAGTAGCAGGTGGTGGTGCTGGAGGTAATTCAGGTTATGGAGCTGGAGGCGGTGGTGGTGCTGGAGGAGTTATACAACAATGTAGCTTATCAGCGTGTAGTTCAATTCCAGTAACAATTGGAGCTGGCGCATCAGCTGGTCCATCGTCTTGTACTACAACACCCTCTGATAGATCAGGAAGTAACACAACATTAACTACAGGTGGCACAACTTACACAGCAACTGGTGGAGGTGGTGGCGGTGGTCAAGGTTCAGGTGATGGATCTGGAACACCAACAAGTGGAAAACCAGGAGGATCTGGCGGAGGTTCAGGTGCTGCAGCTGGTGGTGATGAAGCTGGAGGAACAGGAACTTCATGTCAAGGTAATGCTGGTGGAGTAGGTGCTGCAGCTCCAGGTAACCAAGATCACGGTGGTGGTGGTGGCGGAAAAGCAGCTGTTGGAGGAAATTCACCAGGAAGTGCTGGAGGAGTTGGTGGAGCAGGAACAGATTTTAGTCCTTCATTTCCAGGAGCAACAAACTGCGCTACATACGGTGGTGGTGGTGGCGGTGGAGGTAGAGGAGCACCTTCTCGACCTTCTGGAGGAACTGGCGGTGGTGGTGGCGGTGGATCACAACCAGCTGGAGCTGGACAAGCTGGAACTGCAAACACTGGCGGTGGCGGTGGTGGTGCAGTAAATAATCCATCTGCAAACGCATCAGGTGCAGGTGGCTCTGGTATAGTGGTAATTAAAGAATTAAACAAAGCAAGTGGTGTGTGGTCAATGCAAAGTCAATTTGCAGCAAGAAATGATGATCTATGGCCAGTTAGATTACACAATATAGATTATTTAGTAGTAGCTGGTGGTGCTAGCGGAGGAGGAGTAAGAAATGGTGGTGGCGGTGGTGCTGGTGGTTATCGCGCATCAGGTTATGGACCATCCCCTTTACAAGGATCGACGTTAGAAATATCTGGAGGAGATTATACAATTACAGTTGGAGCTGGAGGTGCTGCTAGAACAAGTGGTACTCAAACTTCTGGTGCTCCAGGATCAGATTCAACATTTTCAACTATAACATCAGCAGGTGGTGGAGGTGGTGGTAACGTAAGTGCTACTCCTGGTCTTGCAGGAGGATCTGGTGGTGGAGGTTCTTACTCGGGATGTACACCTAATCCAAACGGTAGTGCGGGTGGTGCTCCTGGAGCAGGTAATACCCCTCCTGTAGATCCACCTCAAGGAAAAGCAGGTGGTATTGGATATAAAGATGGACCAGGTTATGGTTCTGGTGGTGGAGGTGGAGCCACAGGTACAGGTGGCCATGGTTCAAGCAGTGCTGGTGGTGCTGGTGGAGCAGGAGCCCCTAATACAATTTTAGGACCAGATACATCATACGCTGGTGGTGGAGGTGGAGGAGAATATTCTCCAGGACCTTTACCAGCTGGTGGAGCTGGAGGTGGTGGAACTGGTGGTAATAACTGCACTGGAGCTGGTGCTAGCGGAAGTGCTAACACAGGTGGTGGTGGCGGTGGATCAGGTAATAACCCAACTGGAACATCAAATTGTAATTCTAGTGGTGCAGGTGGATCAGGTATTGTAATTGTAAGAGCACCTAGTGATACAACTTTTGCGGTATCTCCTGGAACAAACAGCACATCTACACACCCTGGCGGTGATAAATTAGCTACGTTTACAGTTTCTGGTACATTGACAATATCTTAGTAAATGTTATATTAAGTTTATAAAGATATATGAACTTAACAAATTATTATTATTATTTTAAATCAGCAATCCCTGAAAGAATTTGTGATGATATAATTAAATATGGAAAATCTATTTCTGATCAAATGGCAGTCACTGGTGGTTTTGATGATAAGAAAAAATTAAATAAAAAACAACTTAAAGATTTAAAACAAAAAAGAGATTCTAATATTGTTTGGATGAATGATAGATGGATCTATAAAGAAATTCAACCTTATGTTCACTCAGCAAACGCTAGTGCTGGTTGGAATTTTGATTGGGATTATTCTGAATCTTGTCAATTTACTAAATATAATAAAGGTCAATTTTATGATTGGCACTGTGATAGTTGGGATAAACCTTACGCAAGACAAAATACAAATGATCCATCGCATGGTAAAATAAGAAAACTATCCGTAACAGTTAGTTTATCAGACCCAAAAGATTACAAAGGTGGAGAGTTAGAATTTGATTTTAGAAATATGGACCCTGATAAAAAACCTAATATTAAAAAATGTAAAGAAATATTACCAAAGGGATCACTAGTTGTTTTTCCTAGTTTTGTTTGGCATAGAGTATGCCCAGTAAAAAAAGGATCAAGATATAGTTTAGTAATATGGAATTTGGGGTATCCATTTAGATGAGTTTTCCAAAACAATTAAATTTAGAAGAATATTTTAAGTGTCCAATATGGTGGGCAGATGAGCCTAAATTTGTAAATAAATTAAATAAAGCCTCTGATCCTTATATAAAAAAAGCTCAAAAAAATTTAAAAAAAGAAATAAATGAAAGAAACAAAAAATTTGGTGATAAAGGAGATATGGGCCATGTATTTCATTCTACAACATTAATTGGAGATCCTAAGTTTAAACAATTACAGGATTACGTAGGTGCAACTGCACAAAATTTATTAAATGAAATGGGGTTTGATTTAACAAACTATAGTTTATTTACAACAGAAATGTGGGTTCAAGAATTTTCCAAAAAAGGTGGTGGACATCATACTTTACACACACATTGGAATGGACATATATCTGGATTTTATTTTTTAAAAGCTAGTGAAAGAACATCTATGCCAGTTTTTGAAGATCCAAGAGCGGGTAATGTAATGAATCTTCTACCTGAAAAAGATAAATCAAAAGTAACTTATGCAACTTCACAAGTGCATTACAAAGTTAAACCTGGTCGTATGATATTTTTTCCATCTTATATGCCACATTTATATAGTGTTGATATAGGATACGAACCGTTTAGATTTATACATTGGAACTGTCAAGCAATACCTAAAGGAGTACTTAATGTCGTTCAAAAAAAATAAATATAGTGTTTTAAAAAAAGCAATAAATAAAGAAATGGCTGATTTTTGTTATGCTTATTTCTTAAACAAAAGAAGGGTTTCAAGATTTTTGTTT
>Ga0209348_1001100_pt1 | contig 13425 bp, 20 predicted proteins | sample ETNvirenome_2_30_FD_184065 | JGI IMG/M metagenome (GOLD analysis project Ga0209348, IMG submission 184065) | Marine viral communities from the Pacific Ocean - ETNP_2_30 (SPAdes) (version 2) | ecosystem: Environmental > Aquatic > Marine > Oceanic | place: Pacific Ocean | collected 2013-06-22 | reverse complement strand
GAATGTATTGTATGGCACGAACTTGATAGATGATGAGTCTGTGTCTTCGTTTGCTGCTAGTTCAAACTGAAACTCATACTCTTGTTTAAGCGGTGCCACACGGCCCGCCACTTCAGGCTTCTTCATTGCAATGTAGTAAGCCAACCCAGCCGCAAGACAAGGAACAAACCTTGGCGGCATATCTGCTGTGGTGCCGATACCAGAAGAAACTCCTGATATGCCCTTCAACCTATAATAAAAAAGTGTATATGTACTAAGATCAGGAACAGGCCACAAAGTGACATCTACTTGTGTTGCCTGTCTATCTACAAAAATTTGATTAGGGTCGTCCTTGAGTATTCTTTGAGCTTTGTTTGGCATACGTTGAAACGCTAATACGAGTCACGTGGTGTCAACTTGTGATGTTCCGGTGCCAGTTCTGATTTGATGTTCAATAAGATCAATAGTATCTGTGGGTAGAGTATAAGTTGTTGTACCCGCTGTAAGAGCCTGTGTGCCTGACTCTATCGTCCACAGATTCAAACCTCTATTTTGCCACTCTAAGGTGAGCAAGTTTAGACTTCTCCTAGCTGTTTTAAGATCGTAACCAGTAGTCATCTGAAGGCCAGCCCTCTCAAAAGCCTCTTCAAATATTTCGGGAAGATCTGGCGTTACTACTGACATTACTTAACCTTTCTGTGACCTTTGGTCTTCGCAGCTATCTTTTTGGGCTGCTTGGAAAACTGTTTACCGGCTTTAGTAGCTTTCCTTTTGGCTCTTGTGGTCGCCGCGTACTCTTTCGATGAGAGCGATTTAATAGCTGAAGACGGTAGATATCTTTCCCCGGTTGCTTTTGGACCCTGCGTGGACGGTTTGCCACTTTTGGTTCTCCATTTTTGCTTTGTCCAAGACTTCAAACTTTTTTGCGATTTCTTTAGAGGCATATTACTCTCTTGATTTCTTTATAGCTTTAAGAGTTTCCCTAACGGTTGGGGGCTTTTTCTCATTAGGTTTGTACTTACACTGAATCTCACTAGGAAAGTATTCAGAAGGATCAAGCCAAACACTATCCACTGTGTTATTTGGTCCATAGTATATGCAAACCCTTTGTTCGTCTATAATGTCGCAACCCTTGAGCCTGCACGTTACATATTCTGGTTTTGTTTCTGCATTAGCTAATGTTCCCTTAAGAAACATTATAAAGCCTACAAGAAGCCCAACTCCTATAAGGATCATCAATATCCACATTACAATCTCTACAAATTTACGGCGTCTTTGCCTCTGAATATACAAAGTTTCTTGGCGCTGCTTTCTAATTGACCCTTCCATACGGACAAGTTCATCCCACTTAGACCTGCCCATAGTCATGCCAATCCACTGCTGCAATTCGTAGCGTTGTGCTTGCGCCTTTTGCTTGGCGGCAAATGTTTCTATGGCCTCTTGCTCAACTGATTTTCCAGCAAATAATTTTTTGAAAATAGGCGGGTTCTTTGCCTCCTTCTCAAGCATATCCAGATCACTCAGCGCACCCATCCACCTTCCAAGATCACTTGCCATAGACTCAATATCGCGACCTATAGCGAATCCCTTTTTTATGGCGCTAAAAGCAGCCGAAGCTGTTGCCATCGCTGATACTGGGTCCATGTCAATAAACCTCTATCTTCTTTGGGTCTACCTTTACTGGCCTGCAATACGCCGTAGCCTTATGTTCCTCTGGAACAGAGTAAAGATGTTGGTAATTCCCATATCTTTTTGTTACTTCTGAAGCAAAATAATTACACCTATCGATAGACTCAAAATACATATCTGAGCTAACTACTTCTCCCCCCAAAACAACAACTAATAAAAACGCATGAATCATAAGCCACCATCAGTCTTTATATCCACCACCAGCTTTTTTATAGGCAGAAGCCATCATTTGCGCTTTTCTTGCTGACCACTGACCCGGAGCGCCCCCTTTTCCACCAGCCTTAATTCTGTTGAATATTCTTTTTCTTAATCCCGGCTTTGTGTAGTTACCAGCTTCATTCACCCTAGATTTTGTTTTGCCACCCTTTTTCATCTTCTTTACAGAACCGCCCTCTTCATATGACATGAAGTGTTGAAAGGAACCCGGAGTTTTAGGCTGTTTGGGCATGAGAGGTCTTGCATATTTATTTTTTGTTTTTGGAGTTCTAACTCCTTTTTTCTTAGCCATTAATTTTTTAGCGGCTTTCATTACGACCTCCTGCTCTGTTTTCTGGCGGAACTTGTTCTTTTAAATGACCTATTCTTAGAAGCTGGCACAGCTTTCAAATTAGATCTTCTGTTATCTCTTGGGTTGCCATTCCTATGAGCAACATCTTTGCCATCACCTTTTTTTACTTTACCAGCAGAAATCATTCTATTTCTTGCAGTGTTTCTAGAAGCCCTACGTTTTTTTTGAGTTACAGTGGACTGGTAGTTCTTATATTCAGACCTGTAATTTCGTTTACCTTTGGGTGCCACGAGTTTTTCCTTTTGAGGCTATGCCATCAATAGAGCGTGTTCGCTTTGACCTGACTACCTGACCGCCTCCAGACATTCTATCTGCTCCAGTCATACGGTCTGCTTTCATAGCCTCAGACCCTGTTTTTTTGTTACGTTTTTCTATCTCAGAGGCGAGCATCCCAAGAATACCCATGCCCTTGCCACTACGAGTGGCCTTTCCAATCGGGCCTTTGCCTTTAGCAATGCTGTATGCTGGAGAAAAAGTTTCTAAAAAACCGCCAATATTTTTCTTCTTCATCCTATTCCCCTTTAGCTGCTGTTGCATGGACGCTCGCGATATTGCCATCGTATTTCCTTCCTGTGAACTCTTCCCACATTGGCTTCAACATACTATGAAGCTCATCAATCTTCTGACTATTGTCATCAATCTTTACAGACATGACAGCAACGCTCTTATCCACACCTATAAGAGTGGATGATATCCAAGTCACCCCTGTGGCGCATATGCCCACAAAAGACACAAACAAAGTTCCAGCTATGAATTTAGAACTCAACATTTCCATCTCTTCCTAGCCTGCCGTAGCCTGCTATTTGGATTCTTTGCAGCTTTGGGGAACTTTTTCATCTGGCCAGCAGAACGAGCGCAGAAAGATTTCCTGCGCTTCGCTGCTTTGCTTCCGGGTTTTACCTTGCCTGTAACCGCTGTCTTGAGCTTGCTGCCGGGGTTTTTACGCCTGTAAGCAGCAACACCAGCCTTTGTCATTCCCGCTCCAGATTTAGTGGGGCGAAAATTCTTTTTATTTCTAGGCGGCATTTTTGCCTTAGTTCTAGCCATGGAAAAACGTCATCATGTCTACTGTAGCAACAGTATACTGAACAGCCATGCCACTCTCAAACAGCACTCCATTCTGAGGTATGGTTCTGTCAACGGTTGTATTGTCTGTTCCTATAGTTCTTGATTTAAACAAAATAGAACCGCTCTCAGGTGTACCATCAACAAAATTAACCACGCCAGCAGACCCGCCAGAGACTATAGAGAAGCCTTTTAAACGAACTCTATTTTTGCCACTAATAGCTTCAGCACATAATGTTCCAGATCCAACCTTGATGTTTGCAGCATATTGAGCAGAACACTCTACCGCTGTTACTGTAAGAAACAGCTTAGTTCCAGCAACAGCCTCTGCACTACCCGTTGACGTAATGACCTCTGTCATTGCATCACCAAAGACATCTGTTCCAGTTATGGTGCAAGTCTTTTCATTATCGCCTGTCCCTGTGGTGGTAACTATTACATTTCTAGCACCTCCTCCAAGAAAGGTGGTGTTAGCCATAGTAGCACTGGTATTGGGCCTTGCCGCAGTTACAAGACGGTCATCATCTGACGCATTTTCATCACTGATGAGTTTAGCTTTTACATCACCACTCGCCATATCAAACTCCTTTTTAAAAGAAGAGGGGGTAACCCCCCTCTGTTACTTAAAGCCTTTCAAAAGAAGAGCCGGGTGTGCGAGTGACCGTAATATCTTTCAGGAATAGCTCATCTGTGGCTGTGCCATTTTTCAAAGTAGCTATATATGGAACAAGAACATCACCATCATCAAACGTAAACGCTGCCGTTGTTGCTGGGGCAGCAAGCGTACCTTCACCTGCTATTGCATTTACAACCAACTCATAGGTGACCACACCAGCAGAAGAAAGGTTAACTTTCAAACGCAAGTTCTGGGTATCAACTGGAACCGATGCTCCACAGTCTGTTGATGTTGATGTGCCTGAGTTATTTAGATCCGTTTGAATCTCAATGTTGGTATCACCCTGCGCTCCAAATGCAACGATGTCGGTGTAGACCAAATCACCTGCTGTAGCCGCAGCAATCGCTGCATTAAGGCCAGTAGCAAATTCCTCAACCTTCCTAAAGCCAATAACTATGCAGTCAAAGTCCGTATAGTCTGCTGCTTGAAAAGTCGCATCAATAGAACCTGAATGAGTCCCAACTGTATATGTATGTGGTCCTGTTCCTTGTGCGTTACCGCCGGGAATCATTTGCAACCCAACATTGTCAGTGGTTTCACCGTCCATTGTAAGATTAAGACCAGCATGAGTGGTAGCTGTGTCAGTTGCTGGAACTGTGCCGTCAAGCATGGGTGCGGTTCCACCCGCTGAGAAAGCGCCAACAGAAACACAAGCGGCTGGATAAACTTGACCGTTAGGACCAAAGAACATCATGCCAAACTTGTCACCATCTGCCAAAACACCCACAGCACTGTTTCCCAACATACTCGTTACCGGAGGCGGGCATGTGATGTAGTTGTATTGAAAGATTGTTGTTGATGCTGCTGCTGTTATTTGACCAGTAGAACTGACCGAATAATTTTCAGTAATAACACCTGTAGTTGCGTTTTTGGTGATTTGCTTAAAGCCACCTTCGGAACGCACTGGTCCGTTAAAAGTTGTATTAGCCATTTGGTACTCCTGTCTTGGCTAGTGTCAGCTTTCGCTGTCAGGGACTTAATTAGTATACACAAAAAAGGGCGGCATGAAACCGCCCTTTTGTAAAATTTGTACCATGGTACAATCAGCCCCCACGGGAGCCAAACATTCCAAGTGGATCAGAAACGCCAAAGCTGTAACGCTCACGAGCTTTGTACCGTACATTACCAGTATCAAAGTCGCCATCCATAGAGGTCGCCATAGGCGTTCTGACAAAGTGTTTCATTCCATTAGGAACGTCAGTTGTCAGGAAGAAGGCATCTGTGTCAGTCAGATAGTGATTAACACGATACCCCTCTGGGATAGAACCGTTAGAACGTATGGCATTCAGATCATTATCGGCTGTGCCGACACGCAGATCTGTTTCCAACAAACGAGTTGCTACAAACATCAGCGCAGGTGGAACGATCAACTTGCGAGGACGTGCTGCAATCAACAGGCCACGCTCGTCAACGAAAGCGGCAATCTTGATCACTGCGTCTTCAAGAGATGTTTCGTTCAAGTCTACATCTGTTGTTGGACGGTTTGCGTTTGTTCCACCAGCCACAGTCGGGTGAGCTGTGCTAAACAGAGTCACGCCATCTCCAGAATTGAAGGTGGTGAAACCGTTGTTTAATAAAGCTGCCGACTTAACCTGTTTGGTGTACGCCATGGCCCTTGCAAGAGCCTTGGTGTAACGAGCCGAAAGAGCGTCATACAAGTTATCTTCCATGGCCTCTTCGGTCACAGAAAAGCCCATGGCAACCGTTTCGTGGTTGTAACGAGCAGTGTACGACTCTTGCGCTGAATCGAAGCTGATAGCAGAACCTTCAGGCTTTACTGGCGCTGCGCCAAAACCTGATAATTTCACTTCTTCTTCAAAACTACGCTCTGAGTTCTCCGTTTCGTAGATCTCAGCATGCTCGTTTTCATACTTTTCGTACTCAAGACCAAACAGTGCATTAAGACCGGGGAGTAGCTCTTTCAGGAGTTGTGCGCGTGTAATAGCCATTTTCTACTCCTTACGCTGAGCCAGTTGCAAGTGCATGCTGGTGGTAATTAAACTTACACACCAGAATCGGGAAAGACGTTCCCTTCTCATCGCCCTGATCACCGCCAAGATAATCAATTACCCTAATTGGGTTTTGAGCATCTGTGCTTAGTTCAGAGATGTCCAACGCCACGCGGCTGACTTTCAGCGAGGTGTTAGGAGCAGTTTGGACAAGAAGAGTGTTCTTGCCATAGATGTCACCTGTGTTTGTCGGCGCACCATCAGCTTGGATGGTAAACAGAACATTAGGATCATCTACGACATACGCCATAATATCAGAAGCAGCAGTGCTTGCTGGATATAGTTGACTGAACGTCTTTTGATTGGTGTTCGGATCTGTATACGAACACCCAAGAAAAATACCAACGATATCGATTTCTGTCGAATCATCGCCAGTACCGGACTGCTTTTCGATTGTGGTTGCGGTTCCACCGTCAACCAGATGCACGATATCTCCTGTGGCAATCGCTGTGCCGTATCCTGAAGCAATAGGATACTGACGGAAAACCTCAAGAGAACCGCTGTCTAAGCGGCCAATCGGGCGCAGACCGAAGGGAGCGGCTACTGAAGACATACTTCTCTCCTTCTAATCAAGCCATTTGAACAATGGTAAGCGCCCTATACAGGTTACTTACCAAACGAAGTTTTTGTTGTGCGCTCTGGATTCAGAACGGGCATTCTTGGGTCAGACTGGCGAAGATAACTGTTATCAACAGCATCTTGTTGATCTTTGTTCATCTGTTGATGAGCGTCAGTTCTTGACTCAACATATTCTGTGGAGTTTTCGCAAAGTAGCAAACCTCCAACCTCAACATTTCCCTGAAAACGAGAGTCGTGATCAGGTATAACTTGTAACTCAGGATGATCTTCTGCCTTAACTGGGGTCCACCCATTGCGAAACTTAGACGACACGTTCTTGTTGTCTGCCTCTCCCATAATCGATGTGCGTACCCAACGGTACTCAACACCCTCACGAGGTTCTGGATCAGGCAACGTGGTCGGTCTTTGCCACGATTTCTTGCGTTCTTGCTTGTCTCTTGACTCACTTGAACGAGGTGTACGGTTAGACATTAGATGTCTCCTTCAAAAGTTGCGCCGCATATTGCTCTGGGGTGAGACCAAGCCTCTTGGCGAGAGAAACTTGGGTTGAGGTTAGTTGCACTCTGCGTGGTTTTTTTGCACTCCTGTTAGCGGGGGCAACCACGTTACCAGTTTGACGGGGTTGTGCTTCCTCAACTTCTACCTCGTCAAACTTGTCTGGAAACCTTTTTCGCATAGCCTCATCGACTTCGCTATAATATTCTTCTACCCTTTCTGGGTTAGCTGGATCAACACCTTTCTTTTTTAGCCTCTCATGAACGCCAAAAGCAAATCCAGTCATTTCTTCATCTTTGCCAAACCATTCATTCTGTGACGCCCACTGTTTTGTGCGATCATCAACCTCATATTTTGGCTGCTGCGCTGGTTGCGCCTGTGGAGCAGGTGTTTCTTGTTCCACTCTTTTCTTGGGAGTATATGACTCTACTCGTATCTTCTCTGTCTCTAACTTTGTTAGTTTTGACTGAGCGTCTACAATCTTATCAGGATCGCCTGTTTCAAAAGCCTCTTTATATTCGCGCTTTGCGCCCTCTATTTGAGCCTCTATACGCCCTTGAGCCTGTTGTACAAGAGTGTTTTCACCATCATCGACAAGTTTTTTAAGGCTCTTGTTTTCTTCTTGAATACGCCTTGCATACTCAATAGCCTCTTCTCTTGTACGATTTGCCTCTTCCTTGGCTCTTCGCTCTTCATGAAACTCGTACTTTAGCTGTTTAATACGCTTTTGTACGTTTTCTCCATATCCAGAAACTTCATCGTCTTTTTCTTGCGTCTCTGAACTTTCGGTGCGAGCTAACCTTTTTCTATCTTGTTCTGGCGTATCATCAATGACATCAACTTGAACTTCAGAATTATTGGGAAGTTCTACCTCAGTCATAACCTCTTGTTCGATTTCCTGCTTCTCAGCGGTATTGGTACTCATGCTCTTGTGTATCCTCTTGGGTCATCGACAACTGCCTCAACAGTGTCGTCATTGATCAAACGAAATTCCTGCTTATCAATCTTGAAACGTGTGCCTGAATAGGATCTGAAGATGACAAAATCACCCTCTTTGCAATAAGGCCCGTTAGGAAACTTATCTTTATCCATGTAGGCATCAGGGCCAGCCTTGACTACAAAGCCAATGACTGAAGCTGTTTGCTCTGCTGATTTAAGGGAATCGGGCATATAAACGCCGCTGTCCGTTTTCTCTTTTACCTCTAAGGGGCTTATCAAGAGTTTGTAGCCTGATGGCTCTGGTATTCTCTGTTTTACGTCTTCTTTTACTTCTTTGGCTGCTGAATACATTTGTCTTCCTTGCAGTGATTGAGGTTCACAGTACCTTGCGGGGTTAACCGAATTATTCAGATTGCATTAATTGCTGTAAATCTAATACATCTCTTTCTATTAATGCAAGTGCTTCTACTTTGCCGACCAAACGTATATAATCTTCATGTTTTTCGCAACCACCACTAGCCATGTGATCTGCAATATTATTCATATACTCTCTGATCTTTGACCTTATAGACTCAAGTTCATTCATTATCTCCAACTATCTCCCTTGCGATTTCACGCCCTAGTTCGATGCCTTCACGCAGATCTTCTCTACGTCTATCGTCAGCATCCTCTGCTATTTTCACACCAAGTTTAACACCTTCACGTTTCTCTTCCGACTCGATGCGATCTTTCTGTACAGCAATATTCGCTGCTTTTGCCTGTGTATCTGCCTGTAGTTTTGCGATATCAAGCTGCTTCTTATGTTCAAACTCTGCCTCTTTCAAAGCCATGTCACGTTGTTGTATCTGGGTGAGCGGGTCTTGTTGTTGCTTCATTGCCTCTTCTTGCGCAGCTTCTGCCTGATCTTTTCTAAGCAATTTCTCTGCTGCTTCTGCTGCAAGGCGCGACAGTTCTATCTCGACATCTTCTGGTAAAGGCTTTTCTTCATCTGGCATACCCACACCCAGATTCTTTTCAATCTCTTTACGATATTGAAAAGCCACATGCTCTGTAACGTGAGCTGCCATTGCTGCCTGTATGGCTCCCGCAAATGGGCTTTGCCCAACGATCTCTTGTAGCTTTGGATCTTGTGCCGCAGCCAAGTGAACTTGAATGTGGGCTTCGTGATCCTGATACTTAAACGCTTTAACAGGTTCCTGCTTGAGCATAGCCATGTTTTCGGTAACTGGATCATGCGGTTTGATATCATCTGGAAGTTTAATAATTTCATCTGCATCCTTAATGCCCAACACTTCAAGCATCTGCCTGTGTAGTTTTCCCATATCATACAGGTTTGGTGCCTGTTGTGCCAACTGTAGAGCTGCTTGATACTGAACAACCCTTTGTGCCATGGTTGCGGCATTTGGATCTGAAACTGGTATTACATCTATTCTGGCATCAAAGTCTCTCTTACGATTGAAATCTCCATCCATTTCGTAGGCATACTCTTCTGGCATATAGTCTTTGATAACATTTGACAGAAGACCAAGCTCTCTTTTCAAAGCAGCATGAAGTCTAGCCTGAACACCAGACATCACTTTCATGCTTCGCTCCATAAGAGCAAGCGTTGTTCCTACTGGAGCCTGTGGGTTGAGGTTTCCAACTTGTACATCCGCAACGGAGCCAATCCTTCGCCCCTCTTCAACGATATTTCCAAGCAACTGGTATAATACTGAGGACGGCTCCTTGTAAGGAAGGAATGCAATCGAATCCCTGATTGCACCACCCGGTACGTCCACATCCCTGAACTCACCCGGCATGAGAGGAGAATCATCACCTTTAATACGAAGACCCCTAGCCTTGAGGCCAGCAGGAAGATTAGACAACGTACCCGCGTCGATAAGCTGGCGAAGTATTGACGTGGCGCTTTTAGCAAGGCCACCGATAAGATGGATAAGACCTGTTCCATAAAAACCAAGCCCCGGCAGATAACGGTAATGTACAAAGTGCTGCCTCTTACGCTTTTTGGGATCAGTCTCATACCAGTTTCTCCTGATAGAAAGAACGGTCAAAGATGATTTATCCACTGTAACAACATACGGTCTTGCTATTCCATCTGGATCTTCAAAAGGCTCTGGCATATTTAAATCTGCATGAATTTCAAGGATTGTGTGCCTATCATCATCTTCGATGACGGCAGTCTCCCCCTCAATCTCATCGTACTTTTCTTGAATGTCTGAGTAATCTGGTGATGGGTCTGGTAAGTCTACTTCTCGATAGAAGCCCTCAAACTGAAGCTCTACGATCTCATTAGAATATTTCTTCATGACGTGTGTGTATCTGGTCGCCGTCATAAGATCTGATGCGCCGTAAGACACGACAAAATCTTCTGCTGGGACGAACATCGCACAAGGTCGCTCCATGATCGGATCATAGTAGACCTTTTTGAATGATGATCCTGCAAGAGGCAAACGAAACAGCATTTGCTCTGTTTCATCACGATACTCTGTCATCTCCTCTGTCAGAAGATAATTCATCTCGTTTTCTATGCGTCCTGCCTGTTCTTGCTTTTCAACATCTTTCTTTCCGACTATTTTGGTCCTGACAGGACCGGATGCTGGAAACAGTTCACTCATGGCTTGGGCTTGAAATCTTACCACAGCTTCTGTCAATACCGGATGAAAGACACCAGCAGCGCCCTGCCAAGGTTGCGTTCTTTCTTCGATCTTCATTCCAAGAAGATCCAAGCCTCTAATATAACTTCTTGACCAGTCTTTTCTTGACTGCCTGTCTGATTCAAAGTCATCCACAAGCTCTGACGCTAGAGCTTCCATATCTGCATCATCTATAAACTCTGCTAGGTTAGCATCATGATCGGGGCCGATTATTTGTTCTGCCACCTCTCCAGAGAAATCTATGATTACGGATTCATCATCTGTTGTGACTCCAACCGCATCGGGGTTTACAACCTCTATTTCAACAGACTCTGCATCCGCTACGTTCACGTCAGATGGAGACATTGGTTTTTCGATAGCCATTTTTTACCCCTTAATAATACTGAACTGGCCTTTTGTAGACAGGCTCATCATCCCAATCATCCATCGCACTTCTAATCCATCCACCCTGACGGAATCTGAGAAGAGCCTGCGTTGTGGAGTCAACCAAATCATCATTGTCTCCTGCCGGAAAGGCAGCACATTCTTCGATAACTTCTTCCGCCCATCTTGTAGCAGGACACCATATAACACCAGACGCAAACAAGTCACTTACCGCATTAACGCGGGCTATCTTATCCTGACCGCGTGACGGTGTAAACTCTGTCACTGGAATACCCATCGCACGAAGCTCAAAGATAAGCGGAGAACCAGCAGCTTTTGCCTCTACGATCATCTGATCAGGCTCGTATTCCCAGTATTTTTCATAGGCTGCTCTTTTCAAATCTGGAAACTCCAGCTTTTCTTTGTAAGCATCAAGCAGTATCAGATTAGGCACAGACTCTCCATTTTCATTGGGATGTTGGAATATGCCCCATGTTGTACAGGCTGAGTAGTCTGCTCTTTGTGTTTTCAGGAATGCCGTATCCCAGCTTTGGATTATTGCATCACAGGCTGGAGGAGAGTCGCTTTCCCATTCCTGCCACCACTCTCGTTTGATTAGAGCGCCCTCTTCTGAGGTAGGATCTTGCTGATACTGCGCTGACCATTTGGATACAGGCAGTTCTGCTTTTAGGGAGTCAAGCTGTTCTATAGGCCAGAACTCAGGCCACAGTGGATTTCCTGATGGCATGATGGCTGGAAGCTCTATTACCTCCCATTCATCTGCGCCTTCTCGTTGTATGGATGATTTAACAATCTGTCCTGTGAGATCTCTGGTACTCCATCTTGTCATCACGACAATAATGGCTCCCCCCGGCTGTAAACGCTGCCTTGGTCCTGACGTATACCACTCGTAAACCTTGTCATAGACCTCTGGATTGTATGCACCTACCGCAGCATCCTGCTCAGAATGGGGATCATCGATGATCAGAACGTCAGCACCCTTACCAGTGACTGCTCCCCCAACACCAATAGCGAAATAATCACCTTTTTTGTTGGTATTCCAGCGTCCAGCAGCCTTTGAGTCAGTAGAAAGCTCTATTCCGGGGAAGATTTCTTGAAAATCCTCCTGATTTATGAGATTTCTGACCTTTCTGCCGAATCCAACAGCCAGTTCTGCCGTGTGAGCGGTCTGAATAACCTTCTTTTCGGGATATTTGCCAAGATACCATGCTGGAAACAGGTAAGACGCGAACTCTGACTTGGTATGCCGGGGTGGCATGTTGATAATCAGACGTTTTAGCTCACCTTTAGCCACCCTCTCAAAGGATTCGGCCATGATTTCATGGTGTCTACCCCCAATAAACGCAGGCCACATGCGTTTTACAAAGGTCAGGAACTCTGTTCTGGACTTTTCTTTGCCTTTTACTTCCTCAAGCTCACTGAGAAGCTCAAGTATCTCCTGTTTTTGTGCAGGGGGTATGTTCTTTAATCTACCTTTTATGGCTGAAAGTTCATTCATTTATCATTTTGTCCATCTTTTTGACGGCAAAGAGAGGGGGGAAGGAACGCCCTCTCCTTACCGGGGACGCCGGGAGAACGGGGCATCCCAATAACATCCTATAGTACATTATGTACTTTACCTATTATTCTATTTATATATTATAATATACTATGTACTATATAGTACATATGTACTAGGGGGTACTTAGCGTGGCAAACGACCGTATTAAGGTTCAAAAGCAACAGCAAGCCACCACTGCCAGACGCAGAACCACAGATCAATCCGAAGCAAGTAAAGAAGCTCTTCGACAACGCGCTGTGGCACTCTATGAGAAACTCTGTAGAGAAGATCCCCTTATCCTTACTCCTGATCACTTCAATAACAAGGCTCAGAAGCTCCCTGACGAGCTTTAGAGAGCTAAGTGGTACCCCTATGGGGGTAGGAATCCTAGACCCCCTTCAGCGCCGTTTGTACGGTAGTACAAATTATTAGTTTCCACGGCAAAAACAACATAGGGGGGGGGTCATATTTTACGGTATGTATTTGTTTGTGTGGAACATCATGTATATACATCGGCCATGCCGCGCCCAAACAGGGGTGGTCGGGGGAGGGTGGGGTCTGGCGATCACAGAAAAACAACACCGTAACCCCTTGTTATGACAGTATTTTTAGGAATGGGCGCTAATCACCCATGAACTGAGCCAGCTTGCGTTGCAGTTCCACTTCAATATCGTGAGCGGTGCGATCATCCTTTTCGGTGGTCACAACATGGTCCTCAAACAAATTGCATGACCTGCCTAGCTGGGTTAGTGCCGCAACCCTGCTAGTGTCACTGCCAATGGTGGCCTCATGCTTCAACCTATCTGTCACCCATAATCTCAAGCGTTCTTCGTCCGACTGCCTGCGTG
>Ga0209348_1001098_pt1 | contig 13446 bp, 24 predicted proteins | sample ETNvirenome_2_30_FD_184065 | JGI IMG/M metagenome (GOLD analysis project Ga0209348, IMG submission 184065) | Marine viral communities from the Pacific Ocean - ETNP_2_30 (SPAdes) (version 2) | ecosystem: Environmental > Aquatic > Marine > Oceanic | place: Pacific Ocean | collected 2013-06-22 | reverse complement strand
CTGATCCGCCTGGAGTTCCGATTTCGTGCCCTTTAGTTTCCTCAAACTCTACAAACATATCTTTCTCCTTAGTTTGTATTTATAGTCCGTAGACGCCGATGACGTCTTTTGCTTTGTCTTCAAGAATATTTCCACGAGGGAAGTTGCGAGCAGGAGCTTTCCAAGAAGCAGCTTTCCAAATCAAGCCGTCCTCTTTACTGACGAAGAACCAAACACTTCGGTGGTACTCGCCGCCATCTTGGTAAACCTTGTAGTACTTACCGCCCGATTTCACTTTGACCTCTGGGCGAGGCAACGTCGGGAACTTAGAATCATAGTGATTATTAAGAAGCTCCACGCATTGGTCAAGGAAACCGTTCATGTGGAACTCAACTTCAGGATTAGCAACAGCCATTTATCTCTCTCCCTTACAACACTATATTACTACGGATTAGAGATAGGTCAAGTTTTTTATTTACTTTTTTTTGTTTTTTCTGCTACGCATATACATCAATTGTTGTTTGCCCAACAACTCTTCTTTGATCCGCTTTTTCTTTGTTTTTAATTTCTTGAGCAACTCTCTTTGTTTCTTGGCTCTGTTTGACTGTATCCACATTAGGAACAGGACGGTACCACCAGGCAAAGCCAGGGCTAACAGAATACCAACCAGTAGAATACCTAATTGAATAATCACTCATCGTCCTCTTCCTTTCAGTAATTAGTTTTAAGACATGTACTGTTGAAGTATTTTTATAGTATCTTCAGGTGATTTTACAGCATGGTATTGACCACACGCCATAGCAATTTCATAATCGTTGCCACCTTTAACAATCTTATCTCCAAAAAAGACACACTCCTGTGGATCTGGTGAAATATGTTCAAAAGAATAAGTCTTATCCCACTCTTTTCTGGTAATATCAATTGATATTTGACCACCAAGTTTAAACCCTAACCCCCATCCTTCGAACTCTTCAATTAATTTGTTGACAATCTTTTGACGCTCGTTACTCTTTTTATCCCACTTGACGTAATCTTCTCGCTGCTCAAGAGAACAGTTTCTTCCAACTACTGAGAAATTAATTTGACTCTCTCTCCATTCAATGAATGTCCCTGTCTTAAACTTTGTGTGAGACTCGCTGACTATTTTTAAAAGTCGAGAAATGAGGTGATTGATATCCGCCTGAGAATAATAATCTAACAACTGTACTCTGCTGATAAGTTCTGCTTCGATTGGACGTGTTTCATCGTCTGGGTCTATATTTGTATTATAGACCGAAGTACCATTACAAGCAAACACTTTATCAAAATTATTAAGCAAAAAGCTTTCAGGTATCTGTTTAACGACACTATTATAACTTGAACCAGTTACAAGATACTTCTTATAGCTATTTGAGACATTTACTAATGTCTGAGCCATTTCCTCAGACATTCTCTGTGTGGCTGGCGTTAGTGTGCCGTCCATATCAAAAATAAGAGCCTTCATATAATTATTTCTCCTGGGATATCAAAAAAATCTATTTCGTCAATGTTTAGTGGACCAATCATTAAGTAAAATGTTAGATCAAACTCTGACTCTTCTGCTATCATACCATGAACTGTTCCATCATTGATGTTTTCCATTAAATTATAGTGGTAGAGACCAGGTGCTGTGTTGGGGAAGAAAAAACAAGTATAGTATATCTGCTTATCCTCTATCATAGCATTAGTAACAACACCTAGTCTATTAAGAATATTACTTCTAACAAAAGTTCCCCTAGGAACTGCCTGTGGTGGATAGGAATGTGTCATAAATATGATTAGTGTATTGTGGGGTGCGTTTCGTTATTTACAGAGGCTAGAGACAGTTCAATGGAAGTCGCTGCCTCAAGAAGAACTTCTCGGCGCTCAGACCCCTGGATACCATTTGAATCTAGTGCGGTTAAAAACTGTAAAGGGGTAACCCCAGGACTGTTAGAGATGCTTTCCAAAATATAGGAAGCCTGCTCGATCAGTTTTAATCCTTCGTTCAACATTCGAAAATCCATCCACTCTCTCCTTTATATGTTATAACACATATTCTGTATAGTTCAATAAATTTTTCGATAACTTAAGAAATTAAAATCACATGAAAGTGCTTCGTCACTACCTGAGCATAAATCTGTGGATAAATATTTCTTATTATCATCACAAAGTATTGTTCCAACAATTTTATCCTTCCCTAGTTCTAAACATTTTATACTAGCAGCTAATAAATTAGCTCCAGAGGATATTCCTACTGAAAGTCCTCGCTTATTCATCATTCGAGCAACAGAGATAGCATCAGAGTCAGATATACGCATAATAGGTCCCAATTCCTCTAGGGAGAGGATTTTAGGCACAAAACTATCTCCAATTCCCTCTATTCTGTGAGATCCATCGCTATTATTAACCGGAAACACAGGAAATGCTTGAAAATGTTCAATTTTTTCTTCAAAATACCGAAAAAAGCCCATAATAGTGCCCCCAGTACCTGCTCCTGTTACAAAAGCGTCAATATCACCTAGCCCAGCCTTCAGAAGTCCTAGTTCCATCTCAGGGGCAGTATTTATGAAGTGAGCAAGAGGATTATTTGAGTTCTCAAACTGTCTGGGGCAGAAAAAACCGTTTTTTTGGCTTTTTTTGTCGGCTAGTTCAATACATCGTAAAAAGCCACCCTTTTCAGCACTAATTTCGTGTAATTTGGCGCCATAAAAGCGTAAAAGCTGTTTTCTCTCCTCAGATAACCAGTCGGGCATGTATATTTCAACGCTGTGACCTAAAAAAGCGCCCATAGCAGCAAAAGCTATGCCAGTATTGCCACTAGTAGCCTCTATTATTGTATCATTCGGCTCTAATGACCCACAAGAGTAGGCAGTTCGAAGTATTTGAAACGCCATTCGATCTTTTATACTGCCTGAGTAGTTCCAGGCTTCATATTTTGCGTAAATTTTTAGCTTTTTACCCTCAATTTGGACGCTAAGCTCCAACAATGGAGTGTTTCCAACTAGTTTGGACAGATTTTCTACCTCAATAGGTATTTCCTTCACGGGAATTCCTTTCTAACTGTCTCTCCAGAGGTTGTTAGCAGCAAATTTGATAACTTCTTCAGCAGAATCTTCGTTATAACCATATTCTTCAATCAAGGTTTTAACCATTTCGTTATATTTGCCCTGTTGTTTTTTATCACGGCTTTTAGATTTGGTTACAATGCGAGATATATCTCTTACTGATGCTGTTAATTTGTTTTCAATAGCTTCTCTGAGAGGTGCGTAGCTTTTCCAGTCAACTTTTTCGCCTCTTCTTAATTTGGAGAACATATAGGAAGTGATATCAATACGGAAATTATCCCTAGAAGTTCCAACAATACCGATCTGCTCTTCTATAGAGGACATAAAAGGCTCATCAGGTGTAATCTCTTCATTGGTTATCGGATCTTTTACATTAGTAAGGTTTACATAAGCCTCAGCATGGTCCAAATAGTTATTAAACAATGACTCTGCTTGCTCATCATAAGCAGATACAAACGCTTTGGTTATTTCTTTCTCTAAGATGTTAAGATATTCATCATGTAGTGTTTTGCCGAGGAAAGTTAGGTAACGATTACGATCATCCTCTACTACAATCTGATCTTTAACTTGTTTGATGAGTGCTTCTCGTATAGAGATAGGTGTAACCATATTCTTATCACTGTCTGATAAAGCAGCATCGATAGCTTTCATAATAAAGCGAGTAGAGATACCTGTCATTCCTTCATCTCTAGCTTCATCACGGAGGTCATTAATATCTACTTTTTTGACATGACCTTGTTCAATAACATCTTTACCGTTATAAATTTTCATTTTGGTAAGTGCGTCAACCTTATTCGAAGGATGTAGGCGACTCAACACAGCAAACATAGAAGCGACCTCAAGAGTATGAGGAGCTATATGCCCATCAAAGTCTGATAGTCCTAAGAGCTTTTCATATATCTTTTGTTCCTCGGTGTATTCAAGACTGTAAGGTACATTAACCCTGACAATACGATCAAGAATGGCTTCATTTGTATTTTCCGACTTGAACTTATTCCACTCTGCCTCATTACAGTGTGCCAAAATAACACCATCAAAATAAATCATGGCACCTTTACCTGGTGATGGTACTGCTTTTTCCTGAGTGGCTGTAATCATAGTGTGAAGGAATTCAATCTCATTCTTAAACACCTCTACAAACTCAACAATTCCACGGTTACCTACATTAAAGGCACCATTTAAAGATAAGACCCGAGGGTCATCTTCTGAATATAAATCTAATTTGGAAATATCTTCACTGCCAACTAAAAGAGTAACATCTTGACTATTCGCATCCATTGGAGGAACAACACCAACACCTCTGCGTCCACGAACTGAGAAGCTCGATTGAACTACCGGCATTGACATATAATCATTGTTATTTTCTTTTAGGTTGTGACGACAAACAGGGCACAAATCACCCTCAATGTTAATTCCATATATTTCTTTAAACTCATCTCTAAGGGATCTTGGGATAAGGTGAAGAGGTTCCTCATGAATAGGGCAACCTTTAATATGATACATTGGTTCTGTTTCTTCAAGGACAGTCTTGATACGTTCCATAAGAGCAGACTTACCAGCACCTACGGGACCAAGAAGAAGCAATACTTGACGACTCTCTTCTCCCTTCAGAGAAGCAGATCTGAGAAAACGCATGATCTTGGCCAAAGATCTTTCCATGCCAAAGAATTTACTTTGGAAATAATCATATGTTCTTAATTCTTCACCGCCAAAGATTTTCGAACAACGAGCATCAGATTTATCCATACGAGTTATGCCGTGATTAGCAATAGCGTCATATAGTCGCTTGTGGGCTAGCTTTGTAGGAGAACTATCCTTCTCTAGGATTTTAATATATTCCGCAAGGGTACCTTCAAACTTTTCAGTCTTCTTAGTTTCCTTGTGTTTATTGACTAGCTTTAAAAACTTATCTGATTTGTTTTCTTTCGGCATGTTTTAGAACTCCCATTTTTCATCTTCAATCATAGTTGTAAACTTAACACCACCTGCCCACAAAGTATTGATATGTTCAAAAACCCTGTTAGCTTCGGCTAGTTCTAAATCTCTTCCATCGTGTTCGTGTTCTAATACTAGTGTACCATCTTTTTCTAATTTCTCTACATACACAATTGGAACAGAATTTAGTCCTATATTCTTAATTAGATCGTCACGGATGCTTCTCCAGCTATTCTCACCAGAAACCTCGGCTACTCTGTGAACCCCTTCTCTTCTATTATAGGCAAAACTAAACAAATTCAATTCGTTACATAACTCCATATCAAGATAAGCTTTTATGAAGGTTTCATCGTTGTGAGACATTCTAGCATCCAAACACGCTTCAAAACCGTGTTTATCTTCTATGTGTCGGAATATTTTATACCCTAAGTGATATGGATTTACACGTCCCAAGTGAGGGCGAATAACCTGGTTATGTAAACGAATAAAAGCAAGATGATATTCGGTAGGAAGATCTAACATGTTCATTATCTTTTCGTGGATCAGAACAGCCCAGCCTTCATTCATAATCTTTGTTTTAGCCTGAGGAACAAAGTAAAGAGAATTTTGTTCTACAATGTGGATCACATCTTTTTCCCACTCATCAAGAAAACGATTATGCTCTCTGATAAAAGCTAGCAAGTTGTAATCTTTCTCAAGGGGAATCTTATTTATATCGAAATGACTGGAACTCCACCATCCTGCTGTGTCATTCTTGATTAGTTCTTCATAGTACTTTTTAAGCTGCTTGTGATCACGTCTTTTTATACCTGGGGTTCTAGGTACTTGGTATTTGATAGCATGACAAGCATCAATTATTTTTTCTACCTTGTCTATCCCGATATTGGGATCTTCCATATATTTTTGTATTCTTCTACCGCCAGCTTTAAAGCGGTCTATGACAGTATCAGCGTTTGTTTCCGAAAACATCCTATTTTGTTTAAAGAAGTCACTATGACCAACACAGTGAGACATGGTAAGTAGATGCGTAGACATAGGATTCTCTGTCATCAAGTAAGCAATACTAGGGTTAGAATTAATAATCATCTCATAGGGAAGACCTTGCATACCTAAATCATATTCTGTTTGTATCCTATCAAAAGACTTACCGTATGACCAATGTCTGTAGTGAGTTGGCATCCCGGTATAAGCCATAGCACCAATCATTTCACGGAAATCAATAATCTCATAATTTATAGGATACCAATCTAATCCTAGTTCTTCTCCAAGTTTACATATCTTTTCGTCGTAATCTTGAAGTTCTCTCATACTCCATTCAGCCATTTAGTTTCCTCCAAAGAGACGCTTAAAAGATTTCCAGATATCATCATGCGTAACTAATCTAACTTGTTTAAAATTAGTATCCTGTATGGTGGCTACGGAGTTCCATAGACTATTCTCTGAAAATTCAGCAAAGAAGCTTAGCGAATTCACTCTGTCTTTCATAGCTTCTCCTATTTCGGTGTAGCACATCATTTGGTTTATTTCTTTAAGATATCTAAAAAGCTCCATAGTCTTTTCATTATCAGAAGGCCAGTTCTCGCCATCGCCACAATAAAATGTATAGATATTCCAGTTGTTAGGGTGATATCTTTTTTCAATGATCTCTTTAACCTTCTCCATAGCAGAGGAAGCCATTGTTCCACCGCCTGTTGCTCGGGTAAAGAACTGTTCCTCATTTACTTCTTGAGCTTCGGTGGTATGTGAGATGAACACCACATCAACTGAGGAATATCTATGATTTAAAAATTGATACAGAAGGAAGAAGAAACTTCTAGCTAAGAACTTTTTAGATTTTGTCATAGACCCTGACACGTCCATTGTAAAGAATATTACGGCGGTTGTGTTATCTTTTTGAACTGGGGCTATATGCTTGTAACGAAGATCACTCTCATGAAAAGGGAATCTTTCACCAGAGTCCTCATCAAAAGTACCGGCTTTGATAGCCGCTTTTTTTCTTCGTAGCTTTTGTTTTATTGTTTCCTTTTTTGATAACCGAGGACGAATGCCGTAAGGTCTCTTACCTTTGCGTTTCATCTTTTCTTCAGTAATAAACTTAAACTGTTTCTTCTCTAGTTCAGGAAGGTTCAAATCAGCAAAGAGGTACTCTGCTAATTCTTCTAGGGACATTTCTACTTCATACATCTCCTCGCCTGGTTTATTACCAGGTTTGTTACCCTGTCCTGGTTGGTCTCCTGGGCGAGGCGAGCGTTGACCAATCCTCTGTCCTTGTTGTACTTTTTTTCCTTGAGCAGATCCAACTCGCTTATTGTTTTCATTATTACCGTAAACAAACTGATGTTCTTTAATCCCCTTAATTGGGATTCTTATCTTCTTTTTGCCACTTTGACCGATAATGCTCTCTTCGGCAACAACATCCTTGATGCTGTCTTTGATAGCTCTTTCTACTTTTTTTCGGTGTCGGGCACGGTCGCTTGACGCACGGTCAGCGATAGTCTTGTGTTCTCTGAAAGTACTCATGTTATAAGTAGTTTCAGAACGGAGGTTATACTGGAGTAAGTTCTGTAATGGCTATTTCTTGGGAGTTACCGTCAAGGTCTTTAACTACAGCTAGTCCTGGCTCATTGTGTCCGGCAGGTGCTCTCACAAGATCCATAATGTACCCTTTGTTTTGTTTTCTTTCATAGTCAACTTTTTCACGACCACTAGCTGTTTTTTTAACAACTTTCTCTAAGGTATTCCAAGTTACTGGCATTCCTTTTTTAAAGTCTTTCTCCATACGAAAAGCTTCGGAGATGTGACCAGTTCTCTTAAGAGTCTCAGTCACGACTTGTTTTATTAGTTCTTTAGTGATTTTCATTTTTCATCAACTCCTAAAATTTTAATTGGCGTAGCAATGAACTCATTCCATAGAGAAGTTTTTAATTCACCGTTACAATCATTCTCTAGATCAGTACAGAGATTATCTTTGTCTTCACCAGGGTAACCTAATCTATATAGGTTCACACATTTTCTTCCGTTATCTACAGAGAAAGATTTTACATCACTACGAAACCCAGCACGAACATTTCCTTCAAACTCCATAATCAAATTGGATTCTTTTCTAAAGAAGTCACGCTCGGCAACAGTGTAGGCTGAGATATCAAATGGCTCACCTGAATCAATTGCTCTCTGGATTCTATCTACACCGTTTTGCGTGGTGTAGTGAAGAAGTTTTTTAGGGTTGTTAGTTGAGCCGTAAATTTGCTCGGTAAACTCGTCATCTATAAGAATGTATGGCTCCATGTCTCCACGGGAATAAAAGTACGCCAATCTTAGCTTGTTAATGTCAGGAAAGTAATTTCCAAACTCCCTACGAAGTCCCCATACACGATGGTTCACAAAGTCCTCAATATGATCCATTACATTTTTAAAAGTAAGGAGATCGTAGCGATCAACTTCCACATTTAGCTGGAAGTCATAAAAAGAATATACTAATTGTTTTAATTCTTCTGGACCATCAATTTCACCACCCCTTATAGAGTGACCATCTTTTTGAAGTTTTAATATTTGATTAGCGAAGTTTTCCCATTCAGCTATTGTGTGAAAAGCAGAAACAGGTTTAATGTAGCCATGTACATAAACTTTAACACTTTCTTGTATGAACTGCTTCCACTCTCTATTCACTAGTAAGGTCCTAAGCCTGACTTACCTGTGCCTGCTGCCTTCTTGGTAAATGGAGCAGTATTTTTGTTGCCGCCTGTTCTAGCTTTGGAAATCATTCTATCATAAGATTTGCGATAATCTTTTTGACGAGCGCCTTGAGCCGCAGCTTCTTTTAATGCTCTTTGGATAATCTCTCTAAGTTGTGGAATTGTTATTTTCATGACGGCTCCTAAAAATAAAAGTTCATGCTGTTAAGCCACCACCACCATCCTTTAGTCGTTCTTGCTTTTAGCATCTTGTAATTCTAACTCCTTGATTTTCTTCATAATTTTGTCTGTAAACTTTCTTGATCTCTGTAGTTCTTTTAATCCTGTTACGATCAAACTCCAATCGGCAGTTCTAGTAATCATGGGAGACTCCAAAAAATAAGACGCTATAATTAGTCTACTGTCTTGAATAAAGAATGTTTTACATGTTCTGAAATTATACGACCTTTGTCTTTATAATAGCCTGTGCTTTTGACGATGAATTCATTTTCTCCCAAGTCGCAGCATAAATTAACTTCTACCTTATAAAATGTTCGGTCACCCAAAGATGTTTCAGAAATTATCAAAAGTTCTTCTTGCTCCATTACATCAGCCTGTTGCCGCAAGTGGTTATAAAACAACCCCATACTTTTAAAATGAGTCATGCCAGATGTAGCAGCAAGCTTTGACTGTAAAATCCTGCGGTTATTGGCAGTAATTCGCATGTCATCCTTGGAAGTAGAAAAAAGAAGTAAAGCTGAGCCAGTCAAGATAGCCCCAACAACTAGCACTATGAGAAGTGAATATCCTTTTCTAGTATTCATTGATAATTAAATTCCTCTTAGGTAAACGCATCATTACGTTATCCTGAATGTTGTTTGAGTTTAGTTTTAAATTTTGCTCTACCCAGTCAGCAGTTCTTTGTTTACAGATTCTTGAGGGAACTCTATTATTTATACATTCCCTTTCTTTGTATTTTACAACCTGGCAATAACACCTCATGGTGTTCTGTAGTTTAAGTTGAGGGGAGAGCGTTACGTTCATCGGCAATATTTCGTTAGTACCAGGAGCCCACTTTGGACATTCAATTTGATCTAGATTATATGCCACATTATATGGAACGAGAAAACCTAATAAAAACAATAACTTATAAACCATTGTAAAACCTTACTTATTTTTCACCAAAAAATTTGTTAGCTATAAACACCGCAACAGCCCAACTGACAGCACACCAGCCAATAAAGGAGATCAAATATAGATTAATTAAACTCATCGTATGTAACCACCATTATTCTTCCAATGTAATTAGGATAGCCTGTGTAATATTGTAACCCATATTGTTGGATTACTTTAACACTTTCTTGAATCATGGTGTCACTATTGCCTGTGATAATTTCCAGGAACAAACCTGAGTTTAAGTGGCTTTCTAAAAACCTTACAACCTCGTTCTGAACCTCATGATGGCGCAGCCCGTGGAGATCAAGCCGAGGAGTCATCAGCTTTGCCCGCAGCCCAAGCACCAACAGGGGTAGTGAGTCTCCAGATTAGCCCGCTCGGCTTCCGCCAATTTTTCTTTTGTAGCCAGTAGCAAATCAACAGAATTCCGATATAAATTTTTCTCATCAAAAGCTCCAATTTTTTTCTTAGAAATTTTTTTAATCAACGAGGGCTTGAAACCAGTTCAAACTCATCAGCAGTCCAAAGCCGTTCCTCGCCGGTAGAACAAATACGACCATAAAAGAATCCCTCCCGCTGTAATCCATCATTCTTGGTAACTAGCACTAGCCGATCCTTCTCAGTATAAGTATGAAAGCGGGTGCCGTGATTCCCCAGCCACCAGCAGTCATCTTTCATACGAATCAAATCACCTACTTTAAAAGTTCCCACTACAATCTCCGAAATTTTTCCTAGAATTTTTTTGCCACCAAAAGCAGGCAAAGGCTGTCAAGTCTCATCAATTCCCACATAATGCTCAAGGTTAAACAAATGCTCTTCACCAGTATCGCAGACAGACCCATAAAAATAATGGGGATGACCAGAAGCCCGAAGAATCAAAACTAACACACCCGGCTTCCACGACGTTGCCAGCCCTCGCATAAGATCCCCAACCCTATAAGACCTTGTGCCGAAGGCTATCATAATTTTTTCTTTGCCTCTCGCAGCCAATCGCCGTAAGGCTGGCAGAAGCTCGCATGGGTATAATCAACCCCATCAACATACCGCACAGAAAATGTATGATCATCATGAATACTTAAAATTATTCCGAACCGTAATTTATTCCTAGACAACTGTTCCAAAAATACATCAGTCTCCTCAACAATCATATCACCTACTGAAAACCTTTTGTAATGCTCTTCGTGCGTGCGGGCGGCAGCGAGGCTGGGAAGTGCTGAAGGTCTTGTTGGTTCCTCTCGCAATTCCTCCTCTAGGGTTGGCTGCTGTTTCTTGCTGTCACTCACTTAGAGACTCCTTTTGGCGCTTTAGACAGCAATGTGATCTTGTCCTCCGCTATCCAGTAATTCTTATCTTTTGCTTTTATTTTATATGTTGTATCTTCTATGTGTTTAAAACTTCTCTCTACAATGATCCCTACAAGCTTTTCAAAGCTATTGTAGTATTCATCAAAGAATGAGTACTCCGAGAACTGTACTAGATCTCCTACCTCGAATTTGTACTCTTTAATCATTTCTATCTTTAGCCTTCGATACGAGAATCAAGTCGTAGTCCGGCAGGACATGGCTCACATCGGTGCCGGCAAGAGTAACCAAGTAGTAGATCCGCTCTTGAAGCTTGCCGTCCTTATCAAAGTATTCCTCACGGTGCGCAACATGATCAACGGTTGCTAGCTTGTTGGCAAAGTACTTGAAGCCTTCATCTCTGATTCTAACTAGATCGCCGGTTGTTAGCATCTGGGAGCCGATGAGAGCAGTGCTAGTTCTGTGAGCAGGGCACTATACTCTCCCTTATCTGATAGTATGTTGGCATAGACAACTCTGTCATGTGTTGTGTAGTCGTTTCCTAGCTCTTCACGAGTGTCGTAGTCGTAGAACCCAGTGATGACAGCAATGACTGGGTGCTCTTCCCAGTTCTCTGTAGGATCAACGTAGGTTACATACTCTACTAAATCGCCTATGATAAAATCTGGTGTCATATGTTTTCCTTGTTTTTATAATTATACTATTTTCCCTCCAAAACGTAAAATCTGGAAAAATTGGCTACGTGTTGTGAACGTACCTAGCACACCCCCAGGGGGGAGTCAACCCGTAGGGACTAACATTGGGGGGGAGCCGGCAGGGGCTGGTCACCGCTGGCAAAAGCCATCAGCAATCAAAGCTTCAGCAGTCCTTCCGTAGTGACCTTGCAGCATATAGACAAGACCGCTATCAATTAGGTGTTGGAATAGCTGATGAGTTTGGCTTTCAGTTAAGTCTCCACTCTCATACATAATGATTTGTTCTGTTAGGTTTTGCATTGTTTTATTTATCTCCCGCAAAAACGTTAGTCAATCTTGATCACTCGTTCTCTAGTCTTGAAGTAGGGACGGCTGGCACCCTGCTCATCAGTCATCCACATGCGCTGGGCTTTGCAGGCTTTGGGAGCAGGAGCTTCCATGTCCGTCAAAATAATAACACCGTCAAAGTCTCCACGCTTATTAACATATTCAGTGGGAGCATCAAAGCAGGTACCGCCGCACATTACCCGTTCAGCTTTGTGAGCCTTGCCCTGCTTCCATTCATACACCAGCTTCTCATTGACGCTGGTATCAAAAGGAATGACAGTGAAGGCTGCCAGCTTTGACAGCTTATTCAACTCACCGAAGAACTTCTGAAGCATGTCATCGCTGACAGAGCCGGACTGGTCAATGGCAATAGCAATCTTAGCTTGGCGCTTTACCTTCTTACCTGGGTGAATGTAGGCATACCGCTTGTTAATCCTGCGGACAGTGCTGGACTTGTTAGCACGCTGGGAGGTCTTGATGAAATACCGTAGTACCTTCTTCCAGTCTACCTTGGTTTCCAGCTTCTTAATAATATCTTTTTTTAGATCCCCGCCAATTGATCCCCAACCGTTGGGACTCTTGCTGGCTTCGCTGGCAGCTTCTTTCATAGCTTGCTTCAGTCGTTCCTTAGCCATCTGGTTGGCAGCCTGCTGGGCAGGGCTGTCAGATTCTTCATCCCATCCGGAGTGATCATCAAGCTGTCCCGTACCTGGCTGCGGTTCCCCGCCTTCACCTGGCTCTCCGCTGCCTTCACCGCCGCCACACTGATCAACCTGATCATCCGTAATATTCTTTAAATACCACTCAGCACTCTTCAGCAGGGGAAGAGCTTCAAAAGGTCCGACACCTGGCATACATGCTAGCTCAGGCAGTTCACCTTGGAGATGGCTGTTGATAGCCAGGTCAGCAGCAATGTTCCACGTCTTGTGTGGAACTCCTTCAGGCTTACGGCTGGTCACATGCTCAAAGATCAGGTGATAGAACTCATGCTTAAGTACACCCTTTACTTCATGCTCAGGCAAGCTGGCAAAGAACTCAGGGTTGTAAATCATTTCAAACTGTGCGCTGTCAGGGCAGACACGAACACCAGCCGTTGGGATGCTGCGATCCTCACGCTTCTCAATCTTTCTGCTGAGACAAGCAAAGAATGGCTCGTCCATTAGCAGGCGATAGGCATGTAGCTTCAGGTCAAAGCTCATATATCTCTCCCTTACACTAGTATATTACCACTGATTATGGTTCTGTCAACTTTTATTTTACTCCCGCTTTTTCAATGGTTTGATTTAACTCTCCCGTA
>Ga0209348_1001097_pt1 | contig 13447 bp, 19 predicted proteins | sample ETNvirenome_2_30_FD_184065 | JGI IMG/M metagenome (GOLD analysis project Ga0209348, IMG submission 184065) | Marine viral communities from the Pacific Ocean - ETNP_2_30 (SPAdes) (version 2) | ecosystem: Environmental > Aquatic > Marine > Oceanic | place: Pacific Ocean | collected 2013-06-22 | reverse complement strand
ATAGTAGTGGATTTTCTAAATTGTGTGTTTTGTTTTGTTTCTGCCCATAGACCTGTTTCAGGATTGAATAGATTTTCTTTGATAAATTTGATGTCTGTGTGAATATCACCAAGTTTTGAATCAAATTCTTGATGTAATAGGTCAACTCGTTTGTCTTGTTCGTCCAAACGATACTCTATTAGTTTTAAATTTTCTTTGTCGGTTTTATTCATAATCAGTAATAAATATCACTAATTAGAAAATCTGTCTATTTTCTGACTGGCTTTTTCTTCCAATTTCTTCTTTTTCTTGGGGCTGGTTTACCTCTTTGATAGGATTTTTCAAGTTTAGACTTTAATAATCTCTTTTCGTCCTCTAAATCGTTGATAGTCGCCTTTAAATCTGCCACTCTACCCACTTGAAATAATGCTAATCCCATAACTCCACCTATACTACCTAACATTAATCCTAAATATATCCAACCTAAAATTTGTAATGTTTCCATTTTTAACTCCTTAATATTATTGTTCCTGGATTATCGTTCCAGAAATCATCTTCTGTAAATCCGTGTTCTTTTACTATACCACGAACTATTTGTTTCATCTTTTCACTTTTGCCAGTAATCAATCTGACTGGGAAATTCCCCATATTGTAGTGTAGAATTAATAAATTTGCTAATTTATCCTCTACCTCGTCGTGTTTAAACCCGTGTAAGTCTATTTCCGTCATCTTTTTTGACCTCATACAACTTTTCAAAAGTTTCCTTGTCTAATTGTTTTTTGTTTTGAAAATATTCTTTTGCGATTTGTTCTTCTGTTTTCACCACTTGGATTGTATCTACGACCTCTTTACTTTGTTTGTGTATTAATTTATATTGCATTTATATTGTCCTTTTGTCGTTCTATCATTTTATGTATTTCAATCTCAAATATGTCTAATTCAAAAGTTGAACCCTCTTCTCCACTATCTTTAATTATGTCTGATAGTTTCATCAAGATATTAAAACTATTCTGTGTTAGTTTATTTGGATTAAATCTTACAACTACATCTTGTAGTAAATTATTTGGTATATCTGTGTGTAATTTGCCATACAAATCATAATCAGTATTTCCTTGTTCTTCTTTCATATATTGATTAATCACTTCTACGGCTGGTATAGTCAAATAACTACACCAAGGTTCTAACTCTCTTAATAAATTTACATCACACGACTCAGTCAATTCAAAATAAATACTATATTTTGGTGATACGATTGGTTTCATATATTGGTCGTGTTGAACCATAGTTCCCCATTTTCTAATGAAGTTTCTCATATTTTTAGTCGTGGTGTGTATCCACTCAGGACTATCTTTTCCTGGTGCCCCACCTGAATAAGGATTAAATCTTGACCCTCTACTTGTCATATGATAAACCAACCCTCTCCAAGTTTGTATGAATTTTACTCCGTTCAAATGTAATCTATTGAATATATCACTATCCTCTTTTGATTGTGGTCTAAATAATATGTCGTGTCCGTTTATACCCTCAAAATCTTTTCTCATTATCGCCCAAGGTGCAAACACACCCTCAGTAGTTTCTTGTGGTGGTTCATAATTATCATACCAATTTAGTAATTCTTGTTCTTTTAATTCTTCTGGTTCAATACCAAAGTCAATAACTATCTTTTCCGGCCCCTCAGGATGTAGTGGTGGTTCAACTCTTGTCAATGTTACAACCACACCCTCTTTTAGATATTTATCAATATAATCTGTGGCCTGTGGTAATAGATACATATCACTATGAAAGAACATTAACCTATCGTTAGTTGCCATTTCCCTAACTATTTTATCATACAATATAGTCAATCCTAATCTTTCAGGCCCCTCATTACGATATATTTTTATATTATTGTCTTTCTTTTCTATCTCTTGTAAATATTCCCAAGTTCCGTCTTCTGAAAAATCATCTGCAAAACATATCTCGTGAATATATCCTGCATTTTTCCTAATACTATTATAACACATTTCTAAATATGTTTTGTTATTACGACTTGGTATAATAAAACTAATAGGTTTCATTTTCTCTTCTCCAATGTTTCATCCAGGCATCTTCTGAATAATATTTCTCAAATAGGTTTTCTGTTTGTTCAGAACACTCATCATAAAAATCTTGGTTTTCATACAATCTTTTCATTATTTTTCTGGCTCCAACTAAATCTCCAACTTCCACGGTAGTTTGTGGGTGTAGTAAATCTTGTGTATCTAACCCTTTATACCCTATTACTGGCGTTCCGTGCCAACTCATATTCATACTGAAAGTTCCTGCGGCGTGTGTTCTCATCATATGAACCCCAACTTTATATTGTCCTATGTGATTTATCCACTCTCTCCAACTCATATATGGTAAATATTTTATATCATCTATCAAGTCTTCTTGTTCTTGTTTTCTACCCATAGACACACCATATTTTTGTTCGTTGACTTCAGATGCCACTAAATAACTATCCATACCACCATACCAACTAACAAAATTACCACCTAATAGTATTCCGTCTTTGTATGGTGAACCAACTTGACTATCTAAACCGTCAGGTATCATCATACTTCTCATTACTCTAACATCTTTACAACCCAATCCTTTGTAATATTTTCTATCTGATTTATTATGACAATATACCCAATCTGCACTTCTTAATGTATTTACATAATGAATTTGTTTATCAACTGAATAGTCTTGATAATACCAATGTGGACCTTCTTGCATTACTGATACATTTTTACAATAATTTTTAAAACGACTTAAATCTATTTCAGGATTATTTTTTGGTATAATGACTACACCTAAATCATAGTCTTTGTGTGGTGGAACTGCCTTTATCGGACACCACTCGGCATCCAACATAATACTCCAACCAAATTCTGTTCTAGCATTTTCAAAATCTCTTGGAACTTTCCCTTGAATATTTGATTCACTAAAAAATATAATTTTATTCATACAATTCCTCATAAGTTCTTTTTATCCAATATGCGGCATCTCTATCCATTGGATTTGGTGGTATCGCATTAAAATGAAATACATATCCACATTTGTCATATATTATTTTACTATCGTCCCACCAATACTCATCTTGTAAATATAATAATTGTTTTGAGTGTAAGTCTTGTAGATTATAACACACCGGTAAATAATTTATTTTGATATCTTGTTGTCTTAATAAAAAATTAATAATGGTTTGGTCTGTTCCCGCCTTTACTTTTTCAATACTCTCTTGAATTAGTTTTTGGTTATCGTGATAATACTTTGTAACAAATTCAAAAAATGGTTTATGTTTTTTGTTTACTATTTGAAACCCACAATTTATATATTCCCAAATATTAAATGGTATCTCATTATCAAACATTAGTTCTGAATATTGTTCTACTGACCTTTTTACCCACTCAAAACTACCATTGTTGACAACGGCAGAATATTCGTGATTAGTTAGTTCAAAGAAATTAGGACAATCAGGGTGGACTATTGTGTCTGCATCAACTAATAGTATTTGGTCATAGTCTATTTCATTTTGTTCTAAAATATCAAACAAATAAAATCTTTGCCAAGTTACTTTCATAGATTCCACCGGCACCAATAAATCTTCCAATACCAACAACTCACAATCATATTTTTTACAAAAGTGTTTCCAACTCTTGATAGAATATTCATATGGTTCATTTCTACCATTTCCTAAATCAATGTTTGGTATGAATACTACATTTTTCATTTTTTTCTACCTAATGCCTGTTGAAAGTCTTTGTAGTTTGAAAACCTATCTTGACTATAAAACAATTTACTTAGATTACCTTTTGATATATCGTTAAATGTTTTATACCAAGCCTTTTTACCTCTTTTTTTGTGTGAAGTTAGAGTTTCATCTTCATTCAAAACATATCGTCTTTTCTTCGGGTGTGTTCTGTTATGAACTTTCAGTATATTTCTAACCACGAATTGTCTGTAATTTTCTCCCATATGTAATCTACAACTTTCCAAGAAACTTGTGTCGTCTCCGTTCATATAGACTGCCGGTGGAACATTTGCACCAGTTCTCAATAAGTCTGATGATATTACTAATCCACTTCCGTCAAATTTTGGATAGGTAATCATTTTTACATCTAAGTCTTCTGTTTTATCATTAACCTCGTCCATTTCTTTTTGACTCATAGTGTATCTAATACTCCAAGGTGAAGTGGTGGCTAATCTTGTTTCTTCCTCAGTATCCATTTCATAATATGGTTTGTCTGTAAACATTGGGTGTTCCAACACTTTCCAACTCTCGTCCCACATTTTTCTAATACCAAATGTAGTTATGTATCTGTGAATACCTTGTTGGTTTGCATAGGTTTTTAGTTGTTCTAATACACCGAACATTTGTCTTGGCATCAGACAATCTGATTCACCCCATATTACATAGTCAAATGCATTACATTGATTATTTAAATCCCTACGATAATCTGCCATTGTGTATGGATTGTCGTTGTCTTCATAAAATAAACTAACAAAATTGTATTTTCTTTCAAGTTTTTCAATCTTTGAGTATATGGATTGTTTCGCCTCACATTGTTCGAAATACTCAGACATATTCCACATCATTTCTATTTTTATATTTTCTTTGTTTTCTATATCTTTCATTGCCAGTTTGAGTGAGTTTAGATATTCTTCCACCATATCTATTTCATAAAACATACAATGACAACCAATGATATATCTATTTTCTAATTTCATTTATACTTTTTACCCTTTTTATTTTATCAGAAGCCGAATTTACATCAGATATTATTCTAAAATTTATATTCTCTTTTTCAAACCACTCAGATAGTTCTTTTGTAGTTTTGATAGAGTCATCTGTTCTTTCTATGTCAACATTATCCTTATTAGGTTTGAACTCCACCTCATCATCTTTGTATGAGTGAACTCCGGTAGTCAAGTCCCAACCTATCGTGGTTATATCTTTACAACCTAATAATAATGCCATTGGGATTGCCTGTTCATATAATATTGAAGTTCCCCATTGTGACCTATTCTCGTCTTTCAGTAGTTTAAACAAATCAAAATTGGCTGATTTGTGAATACAATCTGAGTATTCTATATAAGGTGGATTTTTAACCATTACAAATAAATCACAAAGACTTGGTTTTACAAGTATTTTTTCCATTTGTTCGTTTGCGAAAGACTCAGATAGTCCATAGAACACAATAGAATCTTCACTTTCATATTCATATCCATTATATTTATCGAAGTTATATGTGTTTACGATATGAAAGTCTGTTAAACTACCCACCTTATCATAGGCCTGTTTGATTGATAACACAACTAAGTCATCTCTTGACTCCAAGTCCTCTTTTAAATTTTCGTAATCATTTAAACTCGGACCTGGTGCCAGTATGACTGCCTTACAATCTGAATATGTATCGTGAAGTAGTTTCAATCTATCTTCTACATATTCTAATTCTCTTATTTGTTTTACAAGTTTTTTAGTCCTTTTTCGCATAATAACTTTCTACCAAATCAAACTGCCATTGTTCGTCAATATCAAATGATTCAAACTCACTAATTGGAAATAATACCGGGTCATCTTTTTTGGTCCAACTACCAACCCATTTACCCTCTCCAATGTCTGACATTTTACTACCATATAAACAATGTCCTGCCTCATATGTGGTTTCAACTGCCTTTGTATTAAGTAAGTCTTGTCCTTTTGGCCATTGATTTAACATTTCCCCTTTTGTATTCCAAAAGTAATTATTTTTTTCAACAACACTAAACATTCCGTCGTGTTCTGAAAACATATATTTATTAAAAAATGATTCAATAGTTTCTAATTTTAGAAATGGATTACACCCACTAACCATTACAACATATTTGTATGGAAGTTTATCCCACCAATCAAACAACACATCAACACCACTATCTACATTGGCACTCTCCCAACTTCTTTTGTGGATATTGATTGGATATTTTTCTCCTGTTTCAATTAGACTATCCTCGTGAACTGATAAATAAATGTGTTCGTTTTGTATCACATCACTACTCGTTAATTTTTCCAACACAATATCTAATAAACTCGTGGATGCAAAAGGAACTTGTCTTATACCTCTTGACATTTTAAATGGAACTCTTTCTGAGTTCTCTCTCGCCTGAACGACGACTGCTATTTCATTCAAAGATTTCATCTTCTACCATTATCTCCTCTATTCTCATTGTTCTATCACATATTAATAAGTCGTAAAAAGGTTTTTCCCCCACACTTAACTCATTGTATTTACAACCCCACTCATCTAATTGTTTTTTTGTGGTGTCATACCAATCAATACCGGTTACACTACCACGAGCCGTGTAATAAGTTATTTCGTGTCCTTTGTCATATAATTTGTTTACTTTTAATATGTTTTCTAACCAAGGTTTTGCCTGACCATAGTCCTCTTTTTCTTGTGTGCATATAGTATTATCTATATCAACATAAATTTTCATAAATGTGCTCCGTAAATAGTTCGTGTGATTTTTCGTCTGGGTGTCTATTTGGTTTTAGTCCACCACCATTTCTTAATGCATATTCTCTAAATGTCATACCATTAGATAAATAACTTGGAAATGTATTGATATTAATATCTTTTGCCTGTTCCTTGGTTAAGTATGAAGTATCATATCCGTCCGTAACTTCTCTTTTACTTCCATCTTTTATCATCATTTTTGTTTGTCCGTCATCAATTCTAAACATAAAATATTTTACATTTTTCTTTTCTAACCACATTTGTAGTAATAATGTTTGGTAGTAGAAATTTAAATTGTCTTGTTGAACTGATTGTATTTTTGAGTAATATTGTGTAGCCACATCATTAGTTCCAATCATAGTCGGTGTTATTTTATTCCAACCATTATTATATATTTCTTTCCTTGATATACCACTCCAACCAATTACAACCATTAAGTTTTCCAAGTCTGTATTTGGGTTTTGTAAATAGTCAAGTGTAGTTCTCAATATTCTCTCGTTAGATGCACCACACATAGAGTCATCAATCAATTCACAATCAAACTTATTTGCCAATAGTCCTGCAAACCTTAGATTTCTGTCTGATAATTCATCACCCCAAGTAAAACTACAACCATTAGTGTATAACTTCATCAGTCAAATCCTCTAATTTTATTTGTGTGTTTTTTAATAAATCTTTTTTCAATGTTTTACCAACCACCTTATCTAAATCACTCCATTTCAGGCCGTCACCAGGACTTAACATATGAATTTTGTCTTCTGTAATTATACTACCCTCAGACAATTCTTGATTAGTTGACAAAGACCTTTCTAATTTTTCTGATGCCAAGTTTGTTGACTCATCTTTAAATGTTTGTAATTGGCCTCTTGACATTTCAAAAGTTCTAATGTTGTGAACTAACTCTTTCATTTCTTGTGGTTCTGATGAACCCGCCTGGTCTGTTCCTTTCATATTTCTATCAAGTGTAACGTGTTTTTCAATTATTTCTGCACCCATTGCGACTGCAGCCAATGGTATGTGATTACCAAGTGAGTGGTCTGAGTATCCTATTTTGTGTAGTCCACCAAATCTATTTTTTAAGTCTTGGATTGATAGTAAATTTAATTTATCATATTGTGCCGGATATTGTGATAAACAATGTAGTATTGATATTTCGTTTTCGCCCGTATCTAATATGTTGAGTGCCTCTACTAATTCATCTAAACCACTCATACCCGTTGAAACTATGACATCTATTCCTGTTTCCGCCACCCTTTTTAATAATGGAACATTAGTTAAATCTCTTGATGCAATTTTTATTTTATCAATCGTAGTCATATCAACTAAATCTACACACTTAGGCGAACACAATGTATCAATAAAATCAATTCCTTTACTACGAACATAATCAGATATTTCACAATGGTCTTCATAAGATAGTTCAACAAACTCTCTATGTTCCCCATAGGTTTCACCGAAAGAGTGTTTTGAATTATAAGGACGATTCATTTGTTCGTCTGTCAATTCTTCTGTCATATCTCTTTTGGTTAATTTTATGGCGTTGATAGTATTTAATCTATCACCTGTGATTTCATCATAAGAATAAACTATTAACTGGTCTATTAACTTTTTACAAATGTTAATATCTCCGTTGTGATTTTGTCCTATTTCTGCTATGATGTAAACTTCGTCTGGATTTTTTCTAAACATATAACCTCAGTAATAAATAGTAGTTTAAATTTCTAATCTTCAATATATTTTTCAGTAAGTTCTAACCAATTATTTTTAAACACCTCTAAGTTTATTCCCATAGAGTTTAATTGGTTTATTGTGTCTGTATAAAGAACTTCATAAGAGTTTCCATACTCTTGTCCTTTTGAGAAGTCATCTATGAATAAATCACAAGGATATTGTTTAACGAACTGAACTTTGTCTATTGAACTTCTAACAATGTTGATTGATTTATATGGAAAACCCCATTTGTCTAACCATTGTTTTGTAATATCCCAAGCCTCAGGGAAATTTCTGGCTGATAAAAAGTGTATTTCATATTCTTTTGAAAACTTTTTAATAGATTCAACTGCATTTTCTATCGGTAAATCTTTCATTATTTCTTCTCTTGTAAATGCTTTCTGATGTATTGAAGTTCCTGGAAAACTTGGTTGTGCCCACTTCTGTATTCTAACCCAATGATTATTTATCGTGCTATCTATATCACAAAACAATATTTTCATCACTCAATTCCTTTGCAAAATTTTCATAATCTTTATCATCACAACTATATGTGAATATTTGATAGTTTTTACTTTGAGTTTGTAATCCATATAGATTCCATTTGACTGCCAACTCGTTAGAAATATACTCTTTTGGTATTGTTATTACCGGACAAAGATTTTTACCTATGATTTTTTCCTCACCAATGGCATCAACTATTAATTTTGAATTACGATTTATTTTATCTCTTAACTCATCAATATCAAATCTTCTTAATATCGTTAGAAAGTGTTCGTAGATTTGTGTTGGTGCAGTCGTTGGTGTTTGATTTTTTAGCCCATACTGATAATATCTTCTTAGACTTAAATATGTGAACTCATCTGTGTCTTTTATTCTATTCCAATAATTCTTTTTTACACCCACTATTGATAGGCCTGGAAACCCACCTAATTGTTTATTAACACAAGTGATAAACATATTAGTATTTTTTGGTATTTCGTAGTATGGAAAAGAACTAATGGCATCAACAATACAATTATCCTCTTCAAAATAAGAACTATTTGATGTTTCTAATTGACAATATAATTTCTCACGATAATATTTTGATGAACCCTCTTTTTCATAAGTTTTTACAAGTCTTTCCCATTTATTTCTAAAAACTCCACCATTTCCAACTATTTCTATATTATTCATCATAGACCAAACCACAGCCTCAACTGCAGTCGTTCCACTACCACCTATGAATAATATATCATAGTCTTGTAAATCAAACACATCAATAAATAATTCTCTCAAATCATTAAAGGTATCCATAAACTCTTTATCTCTATGTGAGTGAGTTATAGAAGTAGGAAAATCTATGTAGGTATTAGGACCAAACATATCGTTTTAACTCCTTGAATACTAAATCAAAATGATTTTCTTTGTCTAACCAATTAAAATAATACAATGGTATTTTCTGTTCAAGTTCTGATTTGTTTTGAACTAAGTATTTTACTAATGCCGGGTCATATGGATTATAAAATGGTGGCGTGTAGCTTCCCATACCACCAGGATATCCTGTTGCATATGTTGGTTGGACTTCCAGATAACACAATTCTTTTGTATCTTCATCTATCACTAAGTCCACGCCTTGATGATTTAAATCTAATGATTGAACTGATTTAACAATCTCTTCTTCTTTTTCTACCATTATTTTTTGACACAACTCATTATAATATAACCAATTATCTATTTGGTCTATTGAAAAACTTCCTGCAGTTATGGCTAACCAATTATCTTTTGGAACAACTCTACCATAACCAGAAATAACTTTATCACCTGAAACGTGTATTCTATACGATACATTTACATTTCTATCTTTGTCTATGGTGTTGATAAACTGAACGCACATCATTTGTCTATCGATACCAATTCTATTTTGATTATCTCTTTCTATTTCTGATAGTGCGTCATCTAACTCACCCTCATATCTTACTAACCTTGTTCCTTTACCTGATACTGAATTATTAACTCTAACTAAAAATGGATATTGTATTGAACTTTCTGATAGTTTTTTGTAGAAATCATCTTTGTTTTGATATGTGAAAAAATCAGGACAATTAACACCACTCTTTTTCCAAGTTTCAAAACAAACTTCTTTTGACTGAACTGATTTAAATCCTTTGGCTGAATTTGTTATATATTTTAAATCTAATTGATTGTCTTGTGATAATATACCACTATATTCTTGACTATTACAAGTTTCTGGACAAGGATACCAACGAATATACTCTAATGTATCCATATGTTTAATATAAGACTCTAAAACACTATGCCCGTCCTCTCCGTCAACATTTAAAACTTTACCAAAGTGTTTTTCTAAATTTTCTTGTTCGAATACTCTCCAATTTTTTGGTGCCTTGTGAGATGACCTATTCGCTGATATAACTTTATACATCAATATATTCCTTTAATCTCTCTTCATATCCTCTTTCAAATGTTCTACTTTTGAAATCATCTACTGAACCCAACACCATACCTTTTTTCCAAGTTTTGAAATGTGCAATTCTTGTATCATTAACCTCAACATATTTTTCGTTATCGTAGAAATGTATTTGTTCTACTGGTAGATTTGCTATTTTGAAATTATCAATAGACAATTCATCTATTGTTAAACATAGTGCCTTTGTTTCTTTTGGTAGTTTCCATATTCTTCTTTGATTTGAAATCCAAGTTTCAAGAAAGTCTATACAAGTTTCTTTTTTGTTAAACATCATAAATGAGGCTATGTAATGAAGTCCTGGAACAAATGGTCTATGTGCTATTTGTATGTCTGATTCGAAGTCTAATAAATCATAAAAGTCTTTTATAAACATAGAGTCTATATCTATCATCACAATAGATTCATCTTTTTCTTTAAACAACCTCAATAAATTTTCTGTCTTTGACCCTACGATTTCTAACCAATCGTTGTCCCATAAGTTTTTACTTGGATTAAGTTTTTTGATTGGTTCAATCAACTCCACTTTTTCAAATGATTTGATAAAATCTCTTTCAGTTGCTGTGTGTCCTAAATCACACACATAAACTTTGTTTATTTTATCCATATCTAATTTTGTGTGAAGTGATTTTAGAAATACTTCTGTGAATAAAAAGTATGTGGAATCACTAATGGTAAATATACTATACTTTTTTGATTTCACTTATGTAATCCTCTAAGTTTACTTTTGGTTCATACCCAATTTTTTCCTTAGCCTCAGATATATCACAAAGTGTTTCTCTTGCCTCACCCGGTCTTTCGGGTATATATGTAAAACCACAATCAAACATTTTCGCCAAATCATTTATTGAGTGATTTTCTCCTCTACCTAACTCTATGAAATCATAACTTGTTTCACAATCAGCAGTTAAAATTATACCCTCAACAATATCATCAACGTGTGTGAAGTCTCGTCTTTGAAATCCGTCACCCGTGATTGTTAACTCAACTCCCTCTTCATATTGTTTTTCAAATATACCAACTACGGTACAATAATCTCCCTCAGTTAGTTGGTGTGGACCATACACATTGTAAAATCTACAAACTGAAACATCTACATCATAGATTTTTTTATACATCATACAAAGTTCATCACCTATTACTTTTGAAAAAGTATATGGATTTTTGTATTTACCACTATGAACTGATGATGAACCGGCGTAAATTACTTTACATTTCTTTTCTCTTGCCCACTCTAAAATACTCATTGTTGCCATAATACCAACTTCTAATGTTAGTGCTGGATATTCAAATGATGGTTGAATTCTTGGAAGTGCTGCTAAATGATAAACAACATCTGGATTTTCCATAAAAGTATCATAATTGATGATATCTCTTATGTCCGCCTTGACATACTGACAACCCTCTTGATGATTTTCTTCTTTTCCTGTGGAATAATTGTCAATACTGACTACATTGTGTCCGTCTTTTACTAATCTTTTTATTAGATTTGTCCCTACAAATCCTGCTCCGCCTGTAACTAATATATTCATAGTATCCCCTATATAATTTGGTCGTATAGTTTATTTTGTATTTCTTGTTTTTTGATATCTTTATCGTGTCGTAAAGTTAATTCTTCGTGTGGTGGTAAATGAGAATATGTTTTCGCTCCGTCTATCACCTCGTGAACCGGTTTTATCCACTTAATATCGTCTGTGTTTCTGAATATTCTTGCCTGATAATCTGGAAAATTTATCCACCCTTGTTCTGTTACTCTCCATTTCCATAGATTTAAATGAAAGTCTGTGATACCCTCAACCGTATTTATTCTCGGCACCCAAACTAAATCTGTGTCATTGATTTCTAATATTGTTGGTAATTGTTCTAATAATATTTGATTTGGTATTTCGTCCGCGTCAATATGAAATATATAATCACCAGAACATATTGACTTAGTGTAGTTTTTTAGTGCTGCAAAATCTTTATTAAAATTAAATGTTGTTACTTTTAAATTTCTAAAATAATTTCCATACTCATATTTTTCTAATATTTTTTCAAGTGCTTGAAATTCAGGTTCAAAAACACCTGTTCCTACTTTTGATACATCTTGTGTAACCACCACTTCATCTTCATCTCTAATGTGTTTAGATAGATGAAATAGTAAGTTATCTAATTCTTTGTATTCATTATAAACTGTTATTCCGTAACTAATCTTCATAAGTCTATGTCATCTCCTATGATTAATGTGTCTTGTCCCTCTTGAAGTAATTGTTCTGTAACTTGTTTTACTTGTAGTGAGTTTAAATTTGCATACTTGTCTTCTAAAAATACTCTTCTTTTTCTACACTCTCTATAAAAATAAGTTCTAAACAAATCAGGATTTCTACTCAATAATTCTTTCAACTCTTGGTAAATTTTTTCCATTCTTGACTTACCACCTGATTCCGCGTCTGACAAAACAACATCTGAATTTTCTGACAATATATCAAATGTTTGTTTTATAACGGTAGGATTAAGATTGGATTTTTGTGAATTAAATATTTCCAATCCTACAAAATAATCTACAATTCTGTTAGTAGATTTTTTTCTATATTCTAATCTTGGGTCAAGACAAATAACAATTCTTCTGGCTGATTTTGCATCATCTTGTTGTCCTTTATATATGAAAGAAACTACATCACCAGGTTCTATTGCGTCCCAATAGGTGTTCTTCATAAGTCTTTAATAATCCCCATATCTTTACACGCCTCTATAAACTCGTGTTGTCCGTATTCTTTTGCGTTATCCAAATCTAATGTGTGTTTATGTCCCT
>Ga0209348_1001096_pt1 | contig 13447 bp, 2 predicted proteins | sample ETNvirenome_2_30_FD_184065 | JGI IMG/M metagenome (GOLD analysis project Ga0209348, IMG submission 184065) | Marine viral communities from the Pacific Ocean - ETNP_2_30 (SPAdes) (version 2) | ecosystem: Environmental > Aquatic > Marine > Oceanic | place: Pacific Ocean | collected 2013-06-22 | reverse complement strand
CGCAGTTGGCGATATAGCTTTATATAACGGTGTAAATTATTATTGTGTTGTAGCACATACAAACAGCCAACCTCCCCATTCTAGTTGGTACGCAATGCCAACAAATCCTAATGTGTATGAAATACCGCATCCATATTTAGAAGCAGAATTGTTTGATGTTAATTATGTGCAATCTGCTGACGTTATAACAATAGTGCATCCTAACCATGCACCTAGAGAATTAAGAAGACTTGGGGCAACGCAATGGGAATTGCGTGTAATTGATTTTGGTAGTCCTCTTACACCACCGGGTAATGTAAGTTCTAGTATGTATATACCTTCAAGTACTTCAACAAGTACAGATACTTATGTATCACACGAATATGTTGTAACGGCTGTAAAAGCTAATTTAGTAGATGAGAGCAATCAATCGGCAACTACAAATGTAGACAATAATATATTTGTTTCTGGAGCAAAAAACACCATTACATGGAACGCAGTTACTGATGCTAGTAGATATAGAGTATATAAACAACAAGGTGGAATATATGGATTTCTTGGTGAGACACATGAACTGTCATTAATAGACGATAATATTTCACCTGATTTTTCTAGAACACCGCCAATACATGAGAATGATTTTGTAGGAACTGGTAATTATCCCGGTGCTGTATCTTATTTTGAACAACGTAGAGTATTTGCAGGTACAAATAATGCACCACAAAATATATGGATGACTAAATCTGGTACTGAAAGTAATATGTCTTTTGGTATTCCTATACGAGATGATGATCGTATTGAATTTAGAGTTGCTGCTCGTGAAGCAAATACTATAAGACATATTGTTCCTTTAACAAATTTACTTATGCTTACAGGATCAGCCGAATGGAGAGTAACTTCTGTTAATAGTGATGCAATAACACCTACGTCTATATCTGTTAAACCACAATCATACGTTGGTGCTAACAATGCACAACCAGTAATTGTTAATAATAGCTTAGTATATGGTGCTGCTCGTGGTGGTCATGTAAGAGAACTTGGTTATAACTGGCAAGCAAATGGGTTTATTACAGGTGATTTATCTCTTCGTGCTCCTCATCTATTTGATAATTTTACAATTGTAGATATGGCTTTATCAAAGTCACCAATACCTATTGTATGGATGGTAAGTAGTAACGGTAAGTTATTAGGTCTTACATATGTACCAGAACAACAAATAGGAGCATGGCATCAACATGATACAGATGGAACTTTTGAAAGTGTAGCTTGCGTATCTGAAGGCAATGATGACGTTACTTACTGTGTTGTGAAAAGAACTATAAATGGTGCAAGCAAGCGTTATGTAGAACGCATGGGTACAAGATTATTTACAACTCAACGTGATAATTTTTTTGTAGATGCAGGTGCTACTTATAACGGCACAAATACAAACACAGGCCAAAACGTAACTATATCTGGCGGTACAAACTACACAAAAGGTGAAACTGTTACGATTACCACTAACTACAATTTATTTAATGCACCACCTAGTCTTGATGATGTTAATGATGCAATAGTTTTAGTTGATGGCACTACTCTTTACCGCCTTACTATTCTTGGCACATCAAGCCAAACAGTAGCAACTGCAAAATTAGATAAAGATTTACCTACAACTTTGCGTAATACGGCTATAACAACCTATGAAGTTGCAAGGAATGTTATATCAGGTATTTCTTGGTTAGAAGGTAAAACAATAAACATTTTGGCAGATGGTGCTGTGCATCCACAAAAAGTTGTATCTAGTGGCTCTATTACGTTAGATCGTGCAGCTAGTGTTGTACATCTCGGCTTGCCTTATGAAAGTGATTTATTAACATTACCTATGGCATTACAAGTAGAAGCATTAGGTCAAGGTAGAGTTAAAAATTTAAATCATGTATGGTTGCGAGTATTAGAATCATCTGGTATTTTTGCAGGTCCTTCTGCGGATAAATTAGTAGAAGCAAAACAACGTACAACAGAACCATATGGATCACCACCAGATTTAAAAACACAAGACATAAAAATTATGTTAACTCCTACATGGCAAGATAATGGACAATTATTTGTGCGACAAACTGACCCATTACCACTAACAATTGTAGGTTTAACATTAGAAGTAGCTATGGGTGGATAGTGTGACCGTAAGCAGATATCATGTAGTTATACTAAAAATAAAGAAGCGTTGAGGTTAGTACAACAATGGCTAGAGTTGGTTGGAATGATTTAAGTGGTTTAGGCAAAGGTTCAATATATGCAAACATAGGAGGTGGTTTACTTAATGTTTTTGCTGCTGGTACGAAAGCATCGTATGACAAATATGTAGCTCAGAGTAAAGCATTAGAGTACGAAGATTTAGCAGATACAGCTATGTTTAATATGCGTGCTTCAGAGAATCAAGCTAATTGGATAAGTCAAGCATTTGATATGCAGTTTGCTAATATGACGCAAAGACAAGGTGATGAAAAAGCAACGACAAAAGTATCAATGGCAAGTAGAGGTGGTGTATTAGGAGTTGGTAGTAATAGGGATGTAATGCTAAGTCAACAAATAAATTACGAAAAAGATAAGATGACCATGAACATGAATAAGGTAAGAGCAAGAAATAAGCAAGATTTAAAAACTGTAGATTATTTAAACGCATCTGAAAGATATAAAATGAATGCAAAAAGTATGAATATTACAGCATCGTCCATAAGTCCATTTGGTGCTATGGCATCTTCTTTATTAACAAATACAGCTTCAGTTTTAAGTGGCTTACCTGAAGGAATGTTCTTGAAAAAAGCATAATGGTTTTAAGAATACCTCAACAACAATTAAATATAGGTAGTGCAAACACAGCTAGTCCTCTACCAGAAGCACAAACTATTGGTGATACGGCAAGCCCTGCATTAAGAGCTAGAGGTAAAGGGTTAATGGATATATCTAAAGCAATAGCTGCTATAGATGATACTTTAACTGAAGCAGAAGCTGACGATTTATTTAGTCAAGCAGATGTTGAAGTAGATGGAATACATGAAGAATACAAAACTTTAAAAGGTGCAAATGCAGTTGGTACTACAGTTACAGAAGGAGAAGGTAAAACACAAAAAACAGTAGTAGATGATTACATCCAAAAATTACAAGGTGTCGTAAATTCATACGGACAAAAAGCGAGTAATGGTCGTGTTAAGTATATGTTTGACAAACAAATAGGTGTATCTGTAAATAGTGCACATAAAGGAATAATGGAGCATTCTTTAGAGCAATTAGATGCTTACAAAGGAAATGAACTAAGTAAAAAGAAAGACAATTATGTAAAAAAAGCTAAAGCATTTTATAAAGATTGGAACAATCCTCAAGGTCTTTTTCTTAAATATGTAAGTGGTTCTGAAGAAGTTTTAATACAGGAAGCTATACATAAAGGTTGGAATCTTGATCCTAATGCAGTAGATATTAATGGCAATAAAATTCCAATAAGTGAACAATATTTAGCTGCAAAAAGTGCATTGCAAACTGAAATAGCTGAAGCTGTAATACAGGCTTATGAAGATAGTGGAGATACTCATGGGGCTAAAACATTTCGTGAGTCTTTAAGGCCGTATGTAGATGGCAAAACTTTTGATAATTTAGGTGCAAAAGTAGAAAGCAAACACACAGAAATTATTAGCGACACAAAAGTACAACAAGCAATAGCTAGTGATGGAAATCAAAACAATGGTGATTTTTTAACACAACTTTATTCAATAAATATATTAAGTAGCAATCAATCTTTTGATGATGGGTTAGGAGGTGTTGTTACTGATGGATTACATTCTAATGAAACTGATATTACAAATAAAAAACAATCTGAAAAAATAGAAATAATACAAAAAAAACGAGGTGAATCAATATTTTTTAATGAAGACTCTTCTAAAAATGGTACTTTATTAACACAACACCAACCAACACATTTGTTTGCTGTATTGCATTTAGGTGCAAAAAAAGCTGATAGTTTATATTTAAAGGCAAAAAAAGAATATGAAGCGTCTATTGTTGTACCGAAAAACAAACGTAGAAACAAAAAAGCATATATAAAAAATCATTTAGAAAATCCAGATAATTATTTAAAAATAAATAAAAGTATTTTAAAAAATTACAACAAATTAATTGCTACTGAGTATGGCAATAAGGTATCTAAATTTTATGGAGCAACAAGAGATACATATCCAAACGCACCAAAAAGAAGTGACTTTCCTAATACAAGAGAAGGTGGTAAAAAATATACTAAAGCTAAAAAAGAATTTTTTGGTAATCCAGAAAATATAGTAAAAGTTAATCCTGGTGTAGCTTCTGGAAATATAGAAGCTATGACAGGAGATAAAAAGTTTACGGGTAAATTTGGTGCAGAAGCATTTAAAAAAGAAAAATTAGAAAAAGCAAGTGTATATGCAAACAAAATTTTAAATGATTTAAATGTTATTGAGAGTAATGTTGATTATGATTATGTTCCTGTTGAAGATACAAAAATAGACAAAATAACTGGTTTACAACCTAAAGAAGTCATAGCAAATAAATTAAGAGCTACAACACTAAATAAAGAAGAATTAAAATATGAACTAGAACAATTAGATATAGAGTACGACAAAATTAAAGAAGAAAGGGAAACAAATTACAAAAGCAAAAAAAATGCTGCAATAGACATAGCACACTCTGAACCAAATGGATATAAAAAATTACATGAACATGATATAGATATAGATGATTTTACATTAGAAGATCAAAAAATAATAAAGGCAGGTCCACCAAAAGAATCTAATGTAGAAACATTAGCAATTTTAGACGGTGATCCAAAAGAACTAAGAGATAATTTAGATGAATATAGATTCACATTGTCACCAGAAGATTATTTACTTTTAAAACAAGACTCAGAAAAATTAAAATCATCAGGAGAAAAGTATAAAGAAGCCACAGGCAATGATACTTTATTAAAAGATGTCATGTATAAAAGCGGTTATGAATGGGTATATGACACAAAGAAAGGTGAAAAGGCAGCTATATTTCATGGAATAAAAACTGAATGGGTAGATAGAATAGATTATTTTCAAAGAAAACAAGGAAACCAAAAATTAACAAGAGAACAAAAAGTAGATATATTACGCAACGTACTTTTAGATAAAGTAACTTTAGACGGATTTTTTAGAGATAGAAAAGTATTTGCTAGTTCTGTAACGGAAGATCAATTATCAAAACAATTTGTTGTTGTTAACGGACAAAGAGTATTTTCAAATGAAATAGATCAATTTGTAAGATCAAAAATCACAAGATTATTATATTTAGAAAAGTTACCTATGAACGAACAAAATATAGCAGAAAAATGGGTCAATGAATTTGGTATGCCAAAAACATTACAAGAGCTAAATCTCATCTTAGCAAAATAAATTATGGATAACATCAACGAATTTAATGAATATCTCGCAAAATATGAAAGTGTACGAGAAAATCAATCTAGTCCAGATAATGATGAAACTCTTTTAAATGCTTATGTAGAAAAAAAACAGAAAAAAAATGATGAAGAATTACAAGTATTATTAAATAATGTTCGTTATAACGATCCAGATAAAACAGGCGAAGCACAACAATTAGCTAAAAGATTAAATTTACCAGAAGGTACAATTATTAATAATGGCGATACATTAGAGTCTTTAAAAGCAAAATCATTAGAACTAAATACACAAGCTAGTGAACTAGCAATGGTAAATCCTATATTGTCTAGGCAATTGCGTGATCCTAATTTTGCAGCAATAGCACATGACAATATTGAAAATTTAGCTAGAACTGAGAGCTTATGGGAAACTATTACATCAGCACCAGAAGATGGATGGCAAGGTATACGCAAGGGTGTATTAAGTAGAGAATTAGGAAAAATAGCAAACAGGTTAAGAAGAACCCAAGTACCGTTTATAAGTATTGAAAAAGGTTTTGAAACTGGATATACACCATCAGAACAAGATTTAAAAGATTACGAAAGAATAAAAGAAATACAAGAAACAATATCTAATTATGATGCAGATGGTGTGGGTCTTATTGAAGGTTCTGGATATTTTGTTGGACAATATGGCTCTGCACTTCCAGAAGCTGCAGTAGCAGGAATAGGTACATGGAAAGCTAAAACACTTCTTGGTACTGGTATTGGTGCAATAAGTCCTGATCCATTTACAACTGTTGGTGGTGCAACTGTTGGTAATGTTGTAGGTTTGTTTACTGGTTGGAATGCTTTTGCTAATAAATTAACTTATGACACATTCCAAATAGAAGGTGGTCATTCATGGTTAGAGCTTAGAGAAAATGGATATTCTATGGAAGATGCAAGAATAAGATCTAATGTTGTTGGTACTACAAATGCTGTTATAGAAAAAATTGGAATGAATATAGTTGGTCCTGTATACCTTAAAGGACTTGGTGGTTTAAAAAGTACATTTTATCGTTCTGGTTTAGCAAATACACCTGTTGGTAAATCTATACAAAAAAGAATTTTAAGGCAAAGCGTAAAAAATGCTTTAGGTAAAAGTGGTAAAAAACTTACATGGAATGCTGCAACACGACAATTTGTTAGAGATTATGCAATAGTTTTAGCTACAGAACCAATACAAGAAGTTTTACAAGAGATAGCAGCAATAGCAGGTAATAATGCATTTGCTGACGAATCTATAGAAACATATACTCCCGAAGAAATAGGAGACAGAATCTGGTCTACATTAGTAGAAACTTTTAAAGGTATGATTTTATTTGGTGCAATTGCACCAAGCATTACATATAGTAGCAATTGGAGTAAAGCAAATAAAGCTAAAAATGACACCGCAGTTTTAGAAAAAATTGTAGAAATATCTAAAGATGATGTAACAAGAAAAAGAAACAAAGAACAAACTAAAGATTATCAGCAACAATTAGGTGATCAAGCAGGTATTAGTGATTTTTATTTTAATGCTGATGCTTTTCAACAAGCACTTGATGATAATCAAATTACTGAAGAACAATTAGAATTATTTTCCCCAGAACTTGCAAAACAATTTAAAGATGCAAAGAAGGAAGGGTTTAAAGGAAAAGTATTAAAAATACCAACTGGTACATATTTGTCTGACATTGCTAGTACAGACTTTGGTAATTCATTACAACCACATTTAAAGACAGGTGAGAATGAATATAGTCAAACAGAAATGATGCAATTTTTTAAAGATCAGCCTGTGCTTTTAGAAAATATGAAAAAAGAGTTTAATCAAAAAGCACAAGATCTTAAACAATTTACAAGTGAGTCTAAAGCAGTAAAAAAAGATATAAAGAATCAATTATTGCGTCTTGGTTATGACAAAACAAAAGCTGAAGATAGAGCTATTTTAGTTCAAATGTTTGCGGAAACTTATTCTAAAGCGTTAGGTATAACACCAAGACAATTTATAAATAGATTTCAATACAACATAGTAGGAGAAACTACAGATCTAAAAACTTTTGAAAAGCAATTTTTTAATCAAGACGGCACTATAAAAACAGAAACACAATTGTTTAAAAACTGGTTTAGAAAATCAGTATTAAAAAATCCTGATGGTACACCACAAGTTTTATATCATGGCACAAGAGATAATTTTGATTACTTCGATCTTGATCATCCCAATAGATATGACTCAGGTTTTGCAGGTACAGGTGTTTATATAACTCCTGACAAAGGATTAGCAAGAATTTATACGATGAATAAAAAACCTAGATCTAAAGGTGAAGCAGAAATAATGGAATTATATGCACGTTTAGAAAATCCAAAAACTGAAAGTACAAGTATAAAACCAAGAATAAAAGCAGGTGGTAGAGTCGCAGCAGATGGTTTTAGAGATAAATTAATTGCAGAAGGACATGATGGTGTAATACTTAAGAATGCTGTTGGTGAAGTTGTAGAAATAGTTATCTTTGATCCTAATGCTGTTAAATCAGTTGATAATAATGGTAACTGGTCTAATGAAATAAATAATCTATATCAACAACAGGCAATAGAAACTTTTGAACAAAAAGCAAAAGTACAAGAACAAGGTAATGTTGTGCCACAAGCTGTGTTTCAATTAGCAAGAATTACAGAAAATTTTGATTTTGCAAAAAGTAAACCATTTAAAACTAATAGACAATTTAAGTTAGAAATACAAAACCGTGTAAAAACAGAAGCTAAAAAAGCAGGAGTTGACTTATCTAAAATTACTGTAGAAAACGAAAAATATCTTGTACAAACTTTGCTTGCAGATGCAAGATATGCCTTAGTAGAAAACCCAAACGCAATAGGTTGGTACAACGAAAAAGTAACTAAAGCTGTCCGCTTACTTGCACTTAAATATCCAAAAGTTGCTACTGATAAAAGACATGGTTTTATTTTTAAATGGGCTTTAGCAACAACTAGTAACGGTATTAAAGTAGATAAAAACTTTGAATACGCAGCAGATGTTTATCAGAAATGGTTAACGTCAGAAGAAGAACTAGGTGAAGGAAAAGGTCGTTTACCAGAATTAATGTTAAACGAATTAGGTGAAGAGACAGGTGGTGAATCTAGAGCAGCAATGGAAAAATCTTTTAGAAGGTTAAATGATTTATTAAATAAAAAACCATTTAAAGAAATTGAAGAATTTATGAAAACTAAGCACACAGGAAAAGAAGTGCAAGAATTTGTTGGTTTAGATAGAGATGGAAAACAAATAAAAATACCAAGTGATTTTAGTTTAGGAGATATAGTTTACGGTTCTGCAATTATTGGTCCTAAAATTGGTAATGGATTTTTTGCAAATTTATATGGTAATTATGAACAACTAACTGTAGATAGATGGGCTATGCGTACATGGGGTCGCATGACAGGTACGTTAGTTTTGGACAGAGAAAGATTAGCAAAACAAAAAAGAGCAAACATAAAAGCAATAATAAGAGCATTATCTAAAGAACAAAAAAAAGCATATGAAAAATTGATAGGTAGAAAGCTGACATTAGGAGATATTGATAACGTAGCTTTAGCTATTAAAAATAAGTCTGCAGGTAAAGGTGTTCCTAAAGAAATGGGTTTAATAGCATCTTTTAAAGAAGATCAAAAAAATTACGATACATTTATTGAAATAATGGGTCAACCTAAAAAAGGTGACGATACAAAAGGTCTTGGAGATCTATTGCGTAAACAAGGTAATGGTTTAGCAAAAGACAACGATGGTCAAAAAGAGACACCAAGTGGTCCTGTAGAACGTAGAAATATTGTCAAAGTATTTTCACAAGTATTAGAAATTTTAAATAAAGAGTATCCAGATTTAACAATGGCAGATTTACAAGCACTTGTTTGGTATCCAGAAAAAAAATTATATGACTCTGCAAAATTAAAAGAAGCTAAAGTAGAAAAAGGTTATGAAGATAATGAAGCTCCTGACTATGCTAATGCCGCTGCAGGATTTGTTGCTACAATGGGTATAGCAGATGATCTTATACAAAGCACAATAAAGGAGGTTGATGATGAGTTACAGTCCGATGAGCAGTCAACAGGAGTTCAACGAGATGATGATGGAGGAGGAGATAGCGTTAGAGATAGAGGAAGCTTTAAACAACAAAGCAAAGAAAACGCAAACATTGACGAAAAAACAGGACTCCCTATTAACCCAGACGGAACAGTTACCGTCTACCACCACACCGACAGAAAATCAGCAGAACGAATCAAAGCTACAAGTCAACTCAGAAGCTCTGGAGAGCCTGATGTCTACGTTACCACCAGAGCTATCACAGATACTGGTTACGGCAATACAGCAGTTGCCATCAGAATCGACCCTAGAAGACTTAGTCTCGATGATGAATTCCCTAACGGACGAAGAGATTTCAGACTCTCAGTTGGAAAGTCTGGAGGATCTATTCCTGTAAAACTTGGAGAATATGTAGAACAACAAGCATCTGAAGGAGCTAGAGGACGTTTTGATCCAACAACTTTAACAACAATACTTACAGAAAAAGCAGATTTTTCTACTTTTGCTCATGAGACAGCCCATTATATGCTAACTGTCTTAGAAAACATAGTTGCTACAGATAATGCTCCACAAGAATTAGTTGCTGATTTTAATACGTTATTAGATTTTTGGGGTGTTAAAGATTTAAAAACTTGGCAAAGTTTTGATTTAGATCAAAAGAGAGAATATCATGAAGCGTTTGCATACAACTTTGAACTATATCTATTTGAAAAGAAAGCACCAAACAAAAATTTACAAAAACTATTTACAAGGTTTTCTAATTTTATAAAAAAAATATATGAACAAGTAAGCACAAAATTAAATGAAGCATATCGCAGAGAAACTGGTAAAGATTTGCCAATACTTACTAAAGATGTAAGAAGTGTAATGGATCGTATGTTAGCTACTGATGAACAAATAGTACAAGCTAATTTAATATACGATCTAAGAGCGATGTATCAAACACAAGAACAAAGCGGTATGAGTAATAAGGAATGGGCTGAATACACAACTGCATTGCAAGAAGCAGAAGATGAATCAATGTTAATAATGATGCAAAAAAGTATGCAACAAGTTCGGTGGTTAAATAGAACAAGAGATAAAAAGTTAAAAGAATTAGATAAAGAAAAAGATAAATTATATAAAGAAATAGAACAAGAAGAAACTTTAAAAGTTCAACAATTACCAATATATAAATTGGAATCGTATTTAAAACGTGGGATTACTTTTGACGAAAATGGTAAGAAAATAAAAGTAGAAGGTGATCATAAAATATCTATGGAAAGCCTAAAAGCAATAGTGCCGTTTAAAGATAAAATGGGTGAAGCATATTTTAAAGAGTTAAAAAAAGAATTAGGTACTGGTACATCTGGAATGGTTAGTAAAAAAGGAATGCCAATACAAATGGTTGCAGAAATGTTTGGATTTAAAAATCCACAAATAATGTTAGATGCATTACTAGAAAGACAGCCAATAAAAGATGTTATAGAAACTCGGACGGAACAACGTATATTAGAAGAACATAGTAATTTAGTAGATCCAAGGCAATTAGAATTACAAGTACAAGAAGCAATACATAATGACGCAAGATCTAGATTTGTAGCTGTTGAACTAAATGCACTTGCTAAAGCAATGCAACCAGTACGTTATCAGGTTGAAGCGGCAAGACAAGTTGCTGAAGATATATTGGCAGATAAAAAATTATCAGATATAAGGCCATCAGAATTTACTCGTGCTGAAGCAAGAGCATTAAAAGAAGCAGAAACATTTATGAAAAAAGGAGAAACTAGTGAAGCAATAAAATCAAAACGATCACAGTTACTTAATAACCAATTAGCAAAAGTAGCCATAGAAATACATAAAGAATATGGCAAAGCAACAAATAAAAATGATGGTTTATTTAATAAATTTTTTAGACCTGATGAAACAATTAAAAAACAACAAAGAAATTCAGATTTAATAAATGCAGGTCGGACAATTTTAGCTTCATATAATCTAGGTCCAAAAGTAAAAGATATAAATGTCTATACAGAAAATCTAAAAAAATATGATGAATATTTATATTCAGAATTAGAACCAATGATATTAGATGCACGAGCAAGTAAAAATCAAAAAGATCTTACAGATTTAACATATGAGGAATTTGAAAGTTTAAATGACTTAATGAAATCTTTATGGCATCAATCAAGACGTACTGAACAATTAAAACTCGCAGGTAAATTAGTAGATTTGCAACCTGTTATTGAAACATTGGTTAATCGCATGGACATAATGATTCAAAGAAATGAACGGTTAAAAACTTTAGAAGCTACACCTATTGGAACTACACAAGCTGTTCCCAAATCATATTTAAGAAATAAAACTATGTTAGGTTTTGGAGCAAAGCTAAGAAGAATGGAAAGTTGGGTTGATTCAATGGACGGTGCATCAGGAATACAAGGAGGACTAGGATCAGCCGTATTAGAATTAAAAGGTGGTAAATTAGGAGATTTCTATAATACGTTATGGTTTCCAATGAGAACAGCTTTAGATGAATATAGAAAACAACAAACTATATTTACAAAACAATATTCAGAATTAGTTGCATCTGTTGATTTTGGTAATGCAGAAATTACAGCTAATGAATTTGCTTTTGTTGGTGAAAATTCACAAGCATATACATTTGGATCTGAAAGTAATGGTAGGGGTAAAGTAGAGTTGCTTGGAGCTTTGTTGCATACAGGTAACGAAAGTAATTTAAAAAAATTATTACTTGGTAGAGGTTGGGGCAAACTTAATGAAGATGGAACATTAGATAGAAGTCATTGGGATACTTTTGAAAAACGTATGCAAGATGAAGGGTTGTTAACTAAAAACGATTATGACTTTGTACAAGCTGTATGGGATTTGAACGAAAAAATGTTACCAATTTTGCAAAGGGCACATAGAGATACTGAAGGATATTATTTTAAAACAGTTGAAGCTACACCTATATTTAATAGATTTGGTGAATACAGAGGTGGATATGTTCCTGCAAAAGGTGATCCTAATATGACATCACTTCCTATAGAAGAAGAAATAAATACTTTAAAAATGGAATTTAAAAATTCAATACCAAAAGTTGAAAACGGTATGACAAAAAAACGTAATGAAAGATTTGCACAACCATTGTCATTGCATTTAGGCTATATGACAAAACATATTGATGACACATTACGTTATGCCTATGTACAACCAGTATTGCAAGATACTTTAAAAATATTAAAAAACAAAGATTTTGCTAAAAAATTAGAAGTTATTGATCCAACAATATTAGATGAAATGATAATGCCTTGGTTGAAAGCGGCAGCTACACAAAAAACTTACGCACCTTCTGGGCTTGGTGCAAGCTTTGACCGAATCCTTGCAACTATAAAACGTAGAACAGGTATTGGAATTATGTTTGCAAATATTGGTAACGCATTCCAACAACTTACAGGTTTGTTTCCTGCTCTTATAAAAGTAAAACCTAGACTTTTAAAAGATAGTTTAATTTCATATATGCAAGATAGAGAAGGTACAAACCAAAAGATTGCAGAAATGTCACCCTTTATGGCAGACAGACAAAAGAATTTAATATTTGATATACAGGATAGATTAAACGAATTAATAATTAATCCTAATCAATTTCAAAAAATACAAAGTTGGGGAAAACATCATGGATATTTTTTACAACAAACATTCCAAGGTATAACAGACTCTATAGTGTGGATGGGAACTTACAATCAAGTGCATGAAAATATGCCTACCAGTATGAGTTCTGAAGAAGTTATGACAGAAGCTATTAAACAAGCAGACGCTAATGTACGTTTAACACAAGATAGTTTGTTACCAGAAGATAGAGCAGCATTCCAGAACATGAACCCAATCATACAATCAGTAACTCAATTTACTGGTTACTTTAATATGATTGCTAATTTAAGCTTTACGCAACACCAGAAACTTGTTAAAGATGAATTAGGTTTTCAAAATAA
>Ga0209348_1001094_pt1 | contig 13470 bp, 3 predicted proteins | sample ETNvirenome_2_30_FD_184065 | JGI IMG/M metagenome (GOLD analysis project Ga0209348, IMG submission 184065) | Marine viral communities from the Pacific Ocean - ETNP_2_30 (SPAdes) (version 2) | ecosystem: Environmental > Aquatic > Marine > Oceanic | place: Pacific Ocean | collected 2013-06-22 | reverse complement strand
TCCTCTGGTGTTACCTCAAGGCTTTATGTTAATGGAAGCTTAAATGAAAAAAAGACATTGGGAACTGCCGGTGTAAACGAGATAGGTGGACTAATAAATGGTTACATAGGGGCACTACAGGCCTCACCATCCGGATCATCGGCAGCACAATATGCCGGAAAGCTTAATGCGAGTCTAGATGATTTTAGATTTTGGAAAACTCGCAGAACATCGCAACAAATTTATAACAATTATTACACTCATGTGGGTGGCGGAACTAACACGGATGATGCCAACACAGATTTGGGCCTTTATTACAAATTTAATGAAGGGGTTGTTAACAATTCGACCTTTGACTCAATAGTCTTGGATTACTCAGGCAGAATTGCTAATGGAAGCTGGACTGGATATGCCGTTGGTGCAAGAAACACTGGTTCCGCCTTTGTCTCATCCAGTCTTTTTAGCTCAGAACCTCTTGACCCAATTATTAGAAGCACTCATCCAGATGTGGTGAGCTTATTGTCCAATTTGCAAACTAGCGGTAGCGAGTGGGACGACCAAAATACATCTTTATTATATCACAGAGTTCCTTCGTGGATTAGGGAAGAAGACGAAGATGATAACAAAAACGTTAAGTATTTGTTTCAGATAATTGGAAGCTACTTTGACACGCTGTATTCTCAGATCACAGAGTTGCCAAAGTTAAAAGATAAGAAGTTTTATGAGGATGAATACAAGCCTTTGCCATTTGCTGAGCGACTTCTGAAAGAAAAGGGGTTTGACACAACAGATTTATTCCTCAACTCCAACCTTTTTGAGTTCTACAACAATCGTGACACCAATAAGATTACTTATGAGAAAGAAATAAGCAACATTAAAAACTCAATCTACACAAACATTTATAACAATTTAGAGCAAATCTACAAATCCAAAGGAACAGAAACTTCCATTAGAAACATGCTAAGGTGTTTTGGCGTTGATGATGAGATAATCAAATTGAACGTTTACACCGAAAAAGGCACACACTACTTTAATGATAAGTATAGATTAACGGCTCTAAATAAAAATTACGTTAATTTTAATTCTACTAATAACTTTTCCGCCACAATATTTCAGACCTCTTCGACAAATAATAATTTTTCATTTATAACTGGTTCTAAATCTGGACTGAAAGAAAACTACTCAGCCTTTACGGCAGAAGCTAACTTTATTATTCCTCACAAAATAAAACAGCACGAAACAGGCTATTTTGAGACAAACTTTATTTCTTCGTCTATTTTTGGGATGCATGAAGCGGCAGCGGACATAAATCAATACACTTGGGAAGCAGCTAGTTCTGAAATAGCAAACTTTCAGGTTTATTTGGTTAGAGACCAAATAGGCTCAGATAAAGCCAAATTTGTTTTAACTAACAGGGATTCCTCCATTTCGTTAGAATCAGATTTTATTAGAGACATTTATGACAACCAAAACTGGAACGTGGCAGTTCGTGTCAAGCCGTCCGCATATCCAATTATAGGCAACGTAGTAACGTCGTCTAATCCTACCTACATAATTGATTTTTATGGCGTAAATCACGCTTATGGGACGATTGACAGTGAATTTCATCTTAGTGCGAATCTAAATTACACTAGCGGGTCAGCCTTTTTAACGAGACCAAAGAGACTTTATGCCGGAGCTCACCGCACAAACTTCACAGGATCTGTGTTGGAAAATAGTGATTTAAAAATTGGATCTGTAAGATTCTATCTGGACTATGCCGAAAACAACGTAATCAGGGAGCACAACTTAGATGTTACTAACTATGGGCTAAATAATGTCACCAATGCGACAACTATGTTCGACAATGGCTCTACAAACAAGCTAACACCAAAATTCGATGCTGCTTCTTTGGTGTGGGATTTTGCTACGGTTACTGGTTCTGATTCGGGAGGTAATTTCACCATAGATGATTTTACAAGTGGTTCAACCACCATAGCCACGACCTATCCAGAGTACATAACAAAAGCATATCACAAAGGGCGTGGGTTTGGATTTAAAGCATCAGACACTGCCTTTATAAAAAGCGAATTGGTGAGCATAAATAAAAAGCAACTACCAGAGATAGCTTACACCTCTGAAAACATAACAATAGAAGATGATGAGACTAAATTCCTAACAAAAGATGACGATGTTAGTGATAACTACTATTCTTTAGAAAAGAGCATGTATCAGGTTGTTTCCGAAGAGATGCTAAACATGTTTTCATCAGTTAGCGAATTCAGTTCATTGATGGGTAAAGCAGTCGACAGATATAGGATGCAATACAAAAACCTAGACTTTGTTAGGCAAATGTTTTTTGATAAAGTTGAGCAAGATTTAGATTTTGACACTTTTGTTGAATATTTTAAATGGATTGACGGATCAATTTCCTATTTCGTTTCACAGTTATTTCCAATTTCTTCAAGGCATTCAAAGGACATATCAGATGTGGTAGAGAGTCATATCTTAGAAAGAAACAAATATCAAAGTAAATTTCCTCTGCTAACAAGGCATCCGTCCACAGAGGGACAAATCAAAGGAAGCAGCGAACTAAGATATAATTGGAAAACTGGCCATGCGCCCGTTGACAACACAAAAGAAAATGAAAATTGTGTTTGGCAGAAGCTTCGCAAAGAAAGAACAGATATAGCAGAAAGAGAAACGCTAAGAAAAGCAATAATAGCAGAAACATCAGCTAGTTCCAATGTTTTAGCACAGGCTGATGGCACAACATACAATGGATCTACATTTGCCCTTAGGAGATTGGCAAGGCCCTATAAGATTTCACAACAACTAGAGCCGCCTCTCCATGGTGGTGTAAACTATGCACCAAAGAAAAATCGTGATTTGATTTATCACTTGGCCCAAAGACATGGCGATAAGGGACATTTAGGACAGCCACTTAATGTGGTCGCAGCAGGCTTAGGCACTGGCTCCAACGCTGGAATTGTAGACCAGCAAAAGTGTGATGACGCCCTGCCGCCAAGTGTTAAAAAGAGAGTTCACCTAGATGTTTACGCAGGCCGATACTCAAGTTTCGGCTATGTGCCGGGAGCAAGAAGCGATTCGGACGATTACTTTTATCGATTATCTGAATTGGAATTACCGATAAATATAATCTCACAATCAGTCAACAGCGGCTATAACACAGAAGTTGTGACAGGGTTTAATTCTGGGTCTATCGTTACAAACATCCACTCAGACACTGTTTCACCAACAAACCACATCCCAATGCAAGGACCCTTTACACAAACTTGGGTTGGCGGCCATCAACATCGCCACGCACCAGTTAATAGATTTGACACTTCTTTGCGAGATGACGACACAGGCTTGGCTCCCCCCAACAACCTAGATAATAAATACACCAGACCGGAAGCTTGGATGATAAAAGTGGGTGATTATGTTCACAATGATGGGGCAATTGGTATTGTTGGCCCTGATTATGGTGGACCTTATCCTGATCCCGCTCGTAAGGTGGCAGTGTTTTATCGTGAAGAGCGAGCAAAGAGACCAGTCAACGTTAAGAACATCCAACACACAACAGCAAGTCGAAACCTTGGAAACTACAAAGAAAATTATGAAATTATTTCGGCTGGTGGAAAATCACAAAATAATTTGTATCTTAGAAAGAACCCAGATCAGTCAAATTACTTGGCAAGATATATAAGCAACAAACTTCCCGAAACAACAAACCCTGTTTCTCTTTTAGGAATCTCTCCGCTGGTGGCTGGTAATATATTCGGAACACACAACAATAACAGACAACCGGATGCCCCAAACTTTAATGCTGGTCAGTGTATTAGGCTAGTGGACACTGTAATGTCGGACTCTTCTTTTTCTGGATTTACTGTTGGTAACGGGTGGACATTTAGCACTTGGTTGAAGGTAGACTCAGGAGAATTAAACGGTGTCGGAGTAAAAGAGTTGCTAGACGCAGACGATGCCAGTAGCGATCCAAGCATAAATATTGTTTGGAATGGAAGCGCAACCACCCTTAGTGTTATATCATATTTTTCGGACGGAACCTATGCCCAGAAAGATTTTACATTAGACATTGACGATGGTCAATGGAGACATGTTATTATCACATTTAGCGGCCAAACCACAGTCCTAGGTCCTTCAAAAAGCATTCAAAACCTTAAAATCTATGTTAATGGAGCAGAAATTGCCGGTGGCTCTATAACTTCTAGTACTTTTTCATCTAGCAAAACAGCCTCTGACTTAAGAGGAGTGGCCGAGATCGAAATAAACGACGACACAGACTTAATAGCTTCATACGATGATATTGCTATCTTTGATTCTGTTCTAACAGCAGCAGAAGCGTTGGAATTGTACAATAACAACGAACCCTATGATGTGCTCAATCATTCAAAAAATGCTAATTTGGTTTCATATTATCCAATAAATTCAAGTTCGGACACAATATCGCCACCAAACATTGTTGATTATAAAGGTAACAACAACCTATCAATTACAACACCATCTGACGCATCGCTTATATCTGACAGATTCGGGCAAATAAATGTTGTGACACAGGTAATAACTTCATCTGTGACAAACACTGTGATTTCGTCTCGATTCTCCGCACCCGGTGGTATTGACACATCTCCCGCTTACCTTGATGTTTATTCAAGAGAATATTCCGTGCACAACGCTTTGCCATTCCGCAATCTATCAGTTCGAGGCTCAGGGTCAGGAGAGTCAGGAACAATAAGAGTCAATAGTCACGCCAACCGAAGAGAGGGCTTAAGAACGCTATTATCTAGACATAGCGGAAAATTTGGAATAGATTCACAACACGGTAGTGTTAGAAGCGAAGACTATGCTTCCGAAGCTAGCTTTCATAAAGTTCATCGCAACGTTGGAAGAAGGCCAACCGACACATCAACAATACCTGTTCCCGTGTTCAATGAAGATCACAACAACGCTCATGTGAGTTCCCTACTGCCCAGATCAGAGTTTCAATATTCATGGGTAACTTCTTCTTTGGGAAGTAATTACTCATACAAAAGCGGAAAGCAAAGAATTTATGGCTACACGCCTACAGGTGGCATCTTAAGTTCCTCAGTGGCAATAGGCGGGGAAAGTGGATTTGTTGCCGCAATAAACTTCCCAACCGCATCAGAGATTTTTGGAGAATAGAATGGCGAATTATTATTTAGACTTTGTTGGATTAAACACATTTATTTATGAGGCCAATGGCTGGGACATTAACTCGCAATCGCCCGTTGTTGGGTCTGACACTAGTATAACTTATGGGAATGAAAAACTAGCTAGCGGCGGCACATTTCAAACCAAGCAAAATCATCTTGGGCTTTTTGAAGGCGACAATCTTCCACCAGAAGATCAATCAGGATTAAGAAGATACAAAAACACTCTTTTTTCCCACAATCTCCCCACAACAGCATCATTTTTCCCTGCTCTTATGCTCCACAGAAACGGCCCTTACGGCCACCCAACATGGAAACAAATCAGAACAGGGCAGAACCCTTTAACAAGAAAACAATTAAAAGAAAATATCTTCACGCACGTCGAAGAACCCGGCTCTTCAATTGTTATTCAAGGCGCACAAGTCAATAGAAGATACGGAGATATTAAGGCATTTGTTGAAACACCCGTTATTTCTCGCTACAAACCGGTTATGATTCGTGGTGCATCTTCGGTGATATCCGAAAGAAGTGGAAGAACAACATTAGAAAGGTTCACAATCAACTCTTCTTTTGGAAACAGCCTTGTGCACTTCAACAATGAAGAGCTTGACAAGTATTATAACTTCATAGACCAATCGGATGATGCTTACGATGAAATTAAGCAATTGTATTTAGAAGATGGATTGAATTCACCAGATTCTCCAATGGATATTTTTGAGTTTGTGCGCTATTCCGAAACCATTTATCCAACACAATTTTACACAAACAAAAACTACACAAGACAAAGAACTAATTTTTCTTTTGACTGGAGAGACGACATCCTCGACAGAATTGAGGTCGATGTCGATGATGGCTTTGGCAACACCGTACAAGAATTAAGTTTCTGGCCATTGGACGTTGATGACACGTGGCCAACAATGAACAAGGCCGGTAACACAATCGGATTTGACTCTGGTCGAGGTTATGGCATTTTGCAAAACACTTACTGTACTTTTGACGGAGCTTTGGCATCGTTTGTGTTGTCTGAACAAATTAATGAAAAACTCCGTCCGGAGCCTATCTACAATCGAAAGCACTTTTTGCTTCCGTCTGCTTCTGTTGTTTCGCAAAATGGGATGAAGATTGAGGGAATAAATTTTGGAACCTTATTCAATAACATGGAAACCGCCAATTCCCAAGTAACAGGCGAAGCCAAATGGGAAGCTGGAGATCAAGCCGGCAAGAACCCATTCTATGATTCTTATGATGATTACATTCAAGGCGTTCGACAACGAGGAAAAGGATACTCAATTATCCCAGAGTTTAGAATAAGCAATCACATCCCAACAATAGTTGCGGAGGGAGTTGACAAGAAACTCTCAAACCTGTTTGAAATAACCGGCGGACTTTCATCCGCAGATGGAAGCGATGAAGAAAATTTCTTCAAGGTTTATTCAACATCAGAGTTCCTCAGGCACTTTGACCTTGTAAAGGAAGACCACAAAGGCTTTGTAGACCCAACAAGGATTAAACTAAAATGTAAAGCAATCAAAAAGTTTTTACCCTATAATGGTTTTTATCCTTGCCAAAGAACAGTCGAGATCGCACAACAGTTTTACTCCTCCTATTCAGACGCAGTGACGGTGGCAACAGGCTCAACATTTGATTTTCAACCGTTGGCAGATTCAGCTAAGATTGGTTTTCAAAACCTTCTTGCTCCCCTGTTTGCTCCGGGTGTTTTATTCAACGCTATTAAAAGTGGGGTTGCTTGTGACTACCCAATCATAACAGGTTCGATTAGTATTGCAAACCGCCGAATCCTTAAAGATGGAGACAATTATTATCTAATGCAGCATCCATCCGCCTTAGCAGCACCAACCACAATCTTTGATAAAAGAATTCCATTTAGTGCTTTGGTTGAGCCGGAAAGGTTTTTGTCTCAACAACCAATCTTCTGTAATGAGCCGCAAATTGATGCAAACCATTCTTCATCAGTGTTTTGGGATGGCTCTGGTGATAGCCTTTATAAAATGATGGCTCATAATTTCTTAGCTGAGGTCCCGGATTTCTTTTTACAGGGCCAGCAATTTTCAACAATTTACTCTTTACCCTCAAACGATCCAAAAGTTGGAAACGCAGTTAGCGGGTCAACTTACAAGATGCGTGTTAAGATGTTCAAGTCTATAAGCGGAAGTTCGAACCCAGTTTTTTCTGGTTCTGCTACAAATGATGGTTACTATATAACCCCACAATATTCATCAAACGTGAGCGAAAACTTTACTATGTATTCAAGACCAAGTGCATTTGGTCCACCAAGCAGAACAACATCTTCATATGCAGTTCTTACAACAGGATCAAATTCTGATATAGGTGAAAATTATCCATTCACTCCTCCTTACTATTACGGCCAAGCATGGGCAGACATAAAATTTGTTGCGAAACAAACAAAAAAATATTCAATTGATGAAATTATTAGAGATAGCGAGGTTAAGTACTGGCGGTTTGTGGACCCAAATAGCTCACAAGGCGGCATCCTTGCTACTAATCCGGCTGGTATAAGAAATAACCTTTACAACAACAATGCTATGCAACTGGATGCATCTCTTAACCTATTTGCACAAGGAGACATTGATTCGGTTGATCTATTAGATGATTCATCATCAGACAAAGTAAACATCGCCGTTGATATTTCATCAGACAAGAAATCCAGATGGATTATCCAACCTTACTTTGAAACCCCGATGTTAAATTTTAATCATCTTTCCGCCTCTACTTCGCTTACTCTTCCAACCTTTGGTTCTCAATCAGTTCCCAGAGGAATGTGGCACCAGTATGGAAGGATTGAAACTGACTCTAGCAAGGGTGTTTTTGTGCAAGTCACTGACGTTCCTGATGATTTTAGAATCAAAGTGTCTGGTAGCCTTTTTGACAAATCGCTTGCAAAATTGTGCGGTTTCAAAGACGAACCAAAGCGCCTCGGACAGGTTGCACAATCAAAAGTTATTAGTGAGGCTGTTGTAGCAATTCCCTTTATTGAAGAGGAAGGGGATCGCAAGTTCTTTAAAATTAGTGACGAAGCTATACAGGTGGCTAATTCCAACATTTTAAATGATAAAAGTAAAGAAGAAAGGGCTGGTAAGTCTATTTTAAGAATGGTTGAAAAAATGAAAAAGTTTGTTATCCCTCCTTCTTTTGACTTTGTGCATAGAAAAGATGTTGATCCCTTCGCTATGTACATTTTTGAATTTAATCACACGCTAGACCAGCAAGATCTTGCTGACATTTGGCAAAATTTACCACCTTCAATTGGTAGGTCTTTTGAGGAAGCAACAGCAACCATCTCCCACCCTCTGTTAGCCAGCGAATTACTAAGCGAAGGAACCATGGAAGATGGTAAAAAAGTAAAAGGCAACCCTTTGCCTGATAAGATAAGATGGCTTGTTTTTAAAGCAAAACAAAGAGCAGAAACAAATTATTATAATAAAGTTGTTGGCGAAAGGGACCTTAAACAAAACACTAGTGCAATAGAAAAAGCAAGGCAAAATAAATTAATTGACGACGCCTCATCTATTTTACGACCCGAAGGCTATGGAACTAACGTTTCATACAATTGGCCCTATGATTTCTTTTCGCTTGTAGAACTAGTTAAGATTGATGCTGAAGTCACCCTATCAGACTCTGATGCACTATTGAGAGAGGAAGACAACATTGTTATTAAAAGAGGTGTTCGTGGGATCGCTGGGCTACCAGCGAGAGCCCAACAAAGAATTCGACAAAGGAATAACGAAGAGGATGACGATTCACAAACTAGTCCTCAAAGAGCAGGGCGCTCTAGGTAATAGTCATGTCATTTTTTAATAAAAAAGAAGATGTTATATCTATTGAGCTAACTCCTCACGGCAGAAAGATGTTGTCACAGGGAAAGCTTAAGCCGGCTTTTTATTCGTTCTTTGATGACGACATCCTCTATGAGTCACAAAAGGGCGGATTCACAGAGACAAATGCGCAAACAAAAAACAGAATCCTGAATGAAACGCCTAGGATAAGACCGCAGACCAATTTCAAAGGTGCGGAATCTAAAATTTTCGACGAGAGAACGTTTGAAACAGAAAACCAAATGCTACAAGCCATTGGGTCAAATAAAATAGAACAGCAAAAATCTAATGGGTGGGATGTAACTTTCCTGCACAACACTGCCTCTTCTGCAACCACGCACTTTGCATCAAACACTTCTCCGACTTTACAGATCCCGCAAATTGAATGCAGAATTAAATTTGAAATGAAGGTAAGCGATGTAGAAGACGAAGGAGCAACTGATAGTTTTGCGCTAATGACCGAAGACATGACTCTTGGCAGTGGTGACAATTTTATAAACGTAACAGAGGAACAAGTTATGCTTAACATCCTTGAACAAAATGGATTTAATGAAAATGACGGCCTTGAGATAGAGGTGTTTTTGTATGAACAAGACCAGATAGCGTATAAGAGGCTGCTGACTCAAGAAAGGGAAACACCAATAAAAGACAATCTTTTTGTTGCCCCATTGCAGAATAGTAACAAGGCGTTGTTTGAAACAAGAGAACTAACTGCCAACCCTAACTTGATTGAATACTGGTTAAGAATAAAGGTTGATGAAGAGATTCCTTTGGTCGACAGGTGCTCCGGGTTAAAGAATTTAGAAAAGGATAATATTTATTTAGAGGCTGATTTTGTCTGTCCCGATGAAGCAGGCGCTTTGGCAGACATTTATTCCACAACTGTTGCTGACTTGGAGGATTGTGAAGAATGATTGGGAACGACCTATTACCTAATGCTTATGTGGATAGGATTAATCTTTACGACGGCGTTTTTGAAATTTCAGCCTATTGTGTAGATTCAATTGAATCACCATCTTGGTCACGCCACAATTTATCAATGAAATATTTTAAAATTATGGTTGTTTCAACGGAATCTACTGCCCTAATAACTGATTTTAAATTTGGCGTTATAAAAATGGACCCAAAACAGATTTTAAATCGAGACCCGGCTGCTGTAATAACTTCATATCCAATTAAAAATGCTAATCAAGTCACTAATAAAGGGTTCACAAATTTTAAAATCAAAGCAAAACACAGTTACTCTGGCTCTGGTGAGTTAAATGTTTTTGTGGCTGTGGTAGTAGATCCTGTTCAGATTGCCGGCTCCAAGTACACCACAGAAAGCTACATCTCAGGTCCGGTAATTTCGGAGAAAATTCTCACTGGTGGTGGCATCAATCCATTTAGTAATGCATGGGTTCTACCAGACGGAACTCAGTGGGTGGGCCCTGTGCATCGCCACCCCACAAAAGGCTACATGCAGTTTTCATCTCATTCAGACCAAGAACATGAGCCTGTTACGTTAACACAATTTAGAAACATTAAAGTAAATGATTTACGCAAGCAACAATCTTTTGCAAACCCAGCATCATCTGTGACTAATGACATAACCGAAGTTTCACAATTATTTAATTCGTTTGGGACAGAAGGGCAAAATAATTCAATTTTCTTTTTAAACATGAAGCAGATAGTTGCAAAGAACACAAAATTTGGTAGTGTCTTTTTATCACTAAGCCCAGAATATCACAAACAGATAATAAACGACATGAACTTCAGGCTTGTTAATGTAGAAAGACAGATGGTGAGAACAGCGTTTGTCAATAACAAAATGAAGATTAATAAAATTTTACAAACTAAAAACATTTTGTCTGCCTTTGAACAGGGACAAAGCTTTGTTGTTACAAGAGGACAGAACGCCATAAGAAAAACAGTGTTCCCGTTTGACGAAGAAATTAGAGCCTTTGAGTTCACAGACACCGAAGCGAATGTTAATTTGTCTGGACAATTTCAGTATAATGTTACATTGTATTTTAGAGATCCCACAATTGCACAATCTCAAGCAATTTTAGATGATCTTGCAAATGCTTCAAAAGTTGTAAATGCCTATTTGGGAAGAATTGTAAGAAACCTAAAAACCAATGAAGAAAGAAACAACCCACCAGAGTCATGGATTAGTTCAGAAGATGCGATTTACTCTGCTGACATAACAGAGGCTCCTTGGATTTATGCTCCAAAAATTTATGCCAAATATAAAAAAATGTTTTTTAACACTGATAGTTCTTTTGATAAAATAGAATTTGATTCATATAACATGCTAAGCCCGAGAAGTTTTTCAATGAACTCGATTAACACATTTATAGACCGGTTGAAGACGTTGGTCTCCCATGTTAATAAAACCTTTAATGTAAAGACCACCACAATCTCAAATTTTAGTGACTTGTCAATGCCGAAGAATTCTTATGTCTCAAATTTGATAGAAAAAAAGTTTCATTTTACAAAAATTGTTGAACCTTCTAAGAATAAAAAATATTACAATGTACTGGAAAGTTCAGAAGGTCAACAATTCACCAAGCGAATTACACTATCTGATTTTAAAAGTAGGGTAAAAACGGAGTTTGATAAGTTTTTTGATGGGGACGAAAATTCACAGTCCGACAAAATTGAAACAAATTTAGAAATCAGTATGGCATCTTATTTTAGCCCATTAACTATGAGTGATTTTGGCGGAGATAAAATTGATTTGTCAGATTTGACCAATGTTGATAAGGAAAAATTTAATGGTTTTTTTGATAATATTCCAAAACCAAGACTTAGAACCAAAAGGCGCCCAACGAGAAAACAGAAGTTTAACATAAGACCAAGAATGATCTCGATAGAAAAAGAAAATTATATTGAAGCTAGTGAATACTTGGGTGGGGATTCTAATTTTTTAACCGCTGAGGAACGGGAGGATTTTAAATCGATAAAAAAAGCCTCTACAAAAACAATTAACAATTTATCAAACAAGCTAACAAAGCCCAAGTCTAAATCAAAAAACAAGATTAAATCAACCAAAGCCAACAATATCTTTAAGCCGGCCTTTGTTAACAGAGCCCCGTCTACAATCTCAGGAAGAACCTTGATTCCAAATCAATTTAGGTCATACAATGTCGGTTTAGTTTCAAACGCTAAAAACATTTTTAGCGAACAAGAAATTGAAGCAGCAGAGAATGAATTACTTGTTTCTGTTAATTACTTGAATTTAACCCAGATAGAATCTTTGGTTGATTTTGAAACATCGCCCGACGGAATAAAGATAATGAACAGTCCCATTTGGCAGATAGTGACAGCAGAACAAGTTGATGAGCTATCTGTTGGTGTTCTGTGTAGAATGGAAACAATCAAAAGTCCAGTTTCTAACATGGAAATGGACACCAGAACAGAGCTGCCTTTTTCTGATAAATATTTTATTATCTCAGATTCAGAGTTAGCAGGCTCAACACCCATCGGCGTTGTTGAGGAAGATACAACTGTAAGTGAAAACTATTTAAATTCGAAAGAGTTTGATATTTCTGGTGTAAGTTCTGAAATTCTAGAGCAAAATTTATCCACTGAAGAGCAAATTTTTAAAGTAAAAATAGAGGAATTTCAAACTACTACCGTAGCGGCTCCCACAAGAACAGTGTCACGCCCTAGAGCTACCCCTGCGCCCGCAAGAACTTCTAGAACTGTTTCAAGACCAGCGAGACGCAGTGGCGGCAGCAGAGGCGGAGGAGGTTATTAATGAAGTTTGTAATTGATAGAGGGTTAAAACAAAACCCGATAAAGAACACCCGTAGAAAATTAATTTCAACACTACAAGATGATAATGATTTGAATAGGGGAATCTTGGACCAAACACTAAATTTTAATTTTGTTTCAACTGATGTGCAGTTGGGAGAAATTTCACATGTTATAGAGGTAAGCCTAAATGACTTTGAGGATCGTGATGTGTTTGAAAATTTTGTAAACTCCGTTGACTCAACAACATTTAATATTAACACGACAAGTTTTATCGAACCAGTTAATCACTTTGAAATAACTTCACTAGAGGTGTCTAAAGAATCACCAACATATAGAATTGATTCTTTTGTTAATTACTACGATAGACAGATAGAGGAAAAGCTATCTCTTGCTGGAGAAATGCCCAACATCTATAGAGAGGCAATAGAAAGGCCAAAAATAAGCAAAAACATAATTCAACAAAATCTTAGAAATTCTGATGCTATAACGGAAAAAGAATCAAAAGTTTTATTCGATAATAGATTTAATCTTGCCGCTGCAAACGCAAACAAGAAAGCCTTCCCATGCCACTCAGAAATTGTTGTTAGCAAAAAGGATACGAACATCTTTACAAAAATTTTATCAAGGTTAGATTTGTTTGGGTTTTTTATGAATGATGTGGTTGATAAAATGTCAAATGATGTTAATTTCTCTGAAAAGCAGAGCGGGGCAGTCGGCGACTC
>Ga0209348_1001093_pt1 | contig 13476 bp, 23 predicted proteins | sample ETNvirenome_2_30_FD_184065 | JGI IMG/M metagenome (GOLD analysis project Ga0209348, IMG submission 184065) | Marine viral communities from the Pacific Ocean - ETNP_2_30 (SPAdes) (version 2) | ecosystem: Environmental > Aquatic > Marine > Oceanic | place: Pacific Ocean | collected 2013-06-22 | reverse complement strand
TAGATGCGACAACGAATGCTTTTAAACAATAACAGAGGAATTAAAAGAAATTATAATTTTATCTTCATCATAAGAATTTATTGGTGAACGATGTTTCCAATAAGAAGGTATAGTAAGTATGTCACCTTCCTTAATTTCTGCAGTAAATCTTTCTCCAAAATTATCTATTTCTGTTTTTACAGATCCTTCAGGTAAATTAATATAAAATATATTTGAGAAATGACACTTGCCGTGTATGTGCCATTCATGGAAATCATTTTTTTTATAAATTTGAAACCAAGTATGTTCTAAACCTATTGTAGTTTTAGTCTTGTCACAAAATTCTAGATGATACCCAGGGTAAATATTATCAACAAAATATTTATAATAATTTCTAGTGAAGCCTGGTGGTAAATTATAATCTTGATGATAAATTCTTTGTTCATTTGAACACAAACTATTGACTGGTATTTCGTAAATAAGTTTTATTAATTTATTTTTATGTTCAGAAAAATTTGGTACAGGGTAGATAAAGTAATTTTTGTCTAGAGACATAGATAGCCTAGAGTATAATTGAAAAAAAATAATTAACCAGCTTTAACTGGCTATATCTAAAAGACCTGTCTTAGCGTCTTCAACACTTTGATCATTAATCTTTACTTTAAGATCTTTGATCTTGATATCAATCCACTTCATATCAGGAGTCACTCTTCCCTGATCCAACGCTTGGCTGGCCCATTTGGACTCCAATTGAAGTTTCTCCGATATTAACTTTTGTAGTTGCATTTCGGTCAACCTCCTCAAATGTTAAGAAAGTACGGTCTGAGTAAAAACCTTCGTCCGCACCTTCAATTTCTCCTGATTCAACGCCATTTGCAAACGTTTCAAGAGCTGCTTTATCGTTCTCAGCCTCAAGCATCTTATTAAAATACATATTTTTACATCTTGCTTGGACGCGATATAGCTTCATGTAGTATTATATATCAAAAAAGGAGAGATAAACAAGCCCTTAGGTCGTTTCTTCGGCATACGGGTTGCAGCCAAACTTTATATAGATTTGTTGTTCATTTACATCTTGACGGCCTAATTCTTCAATTTTATTTAAAGACATAGTGTAACCGTCTATCATGCAATCGTAAGCATCATTATAGATTGTTGGGTTTTGATAAGGGGGTAGACATTGGTTCCCAACACTAGTGCATATTAATAAAGTTAATACAAATTTCATAAAAATCCTATATTATCCTATATAATTTAGTCCTTGCATATCCCATGAAAATGTTTATATAGGTTAGATGCTTTTTAAAACAACTAACAAAGAGGATATCATGAAAAGTAAAGAAGATATAGATGCGTCAACAGTGGAAGCTTTTGATGTGACAAGAAATCGTCCAGGTTGGATGATGGACAAACCAAAAACCATTGAGAAAGTTCACATTTTTTCTGTGACCTTTGATGAGGGAACAAAGGAGTTATCTCTTATTGTCAATGGTGATGTCTACAGGAAGATGCCTGTGAAAGATAAATTATCTGGAACAGTAAAATTTCATGAAGGCATTGATCAAATGATTAAACTATTTAGAGACTGGGGTTTTTATGAAAACTCTAATTAGATCAGACTCTGATGTGTTTAATGCTTGGTCGGACAAGGTACATAAAATACTTAATCAGTTACCTATGATAACGGCCAACGGACACATGCCACTTGAATATTCAGATGAAGAATATCAACAGTGCATGAAAAAACTTCAACAGTGTGCAATGAGATTTGAGGATTTACCAATATATCCTATCAATGAAGAAACTGCACGAAGGTTGATTGACGACCAACTAGTGGGGTTGAATGACAAACCAGATTATTAGTTTTTTGTTATTGATAGCACTACTAGTGATACCACCAAAAGTAATATTAATTATTTTTGGAATATTAACATATACAATCTTGTACTAACCAAGGAGGAAAAGATGACAAGAGCAGTAAATAATAAATTTTTTGAAACTAGAGATTATTCTATTTTTAAAAAAGTTAGAGGGAACAGACCTGTTGACGAAAGTCACGTGAAGCAATTAAAAAAATTAATTGCAGACAAAGATCTTATGGATCCTATACGTGTAAATGCAAACAAAGAAGTAGTGGATGGTCAGCATACATTACAAGCAAGAAAAGAATTGGGATTACCAGTTCCTTACATCATAATTAATTCTGATGATCCGCTTGATGTTGCAAGATTAAACCAAGGTCGTAAGAATTGGTCGATGGATCATTTCTTAGGTCACCATTGTGCTAGAGGTAAAATGGATTACAAAATTTGTAAATCTAAGATGCAGCAATATGGTTTCCCAGTTTCGGAAACTTTAATTCTGTTATTAAAAATAACTTCTAGATGGAGATCTATCACTGAGCAATTTAAACAGGGAGATTTTAAAATTCCTGCTGGTGGAATTGCTAATTGTGATAAAATTGGTAGTCAACTTATGCAGCTTAAAAAATATTTTTTAGGTATGGATAATACTGAAAGAAGAATTAAACGTCAGATTATCACTGCATATATTATTGCTGAAAGACACCCACAGTTTAATTTTGATAGGTTTAAAAAAGCCATTAAAACTAAATCTGCATGGTTGATGACTGGGACATCAGCACGTGATTACATTCAAATTTTCCAGAAAATATACAATTCTGGATTAGTCCCAAAAAAAAGAATCAATCTTCTTGATTTCTTTGATACTAGGGAATATACAGAGGAATAGGAGAGATCATGGACATCACTAAATGGAAATCTTGTGCAGTTGATATCGAATCATACACACTGATCAGAGCAATGGGGAAGGCAGGCTTCAGAAGACCTGGATCTATGATTGCTAAATTAGTTGATGAAGAAGTAAAAAAGATAGCTAAAAAAGAGGGGAAAAGCTATCCACAAATGAAAGAGAATTTGCTTAACTCGGGTAAGAAATTACTTAATGGTAAGTAGAATCCTAGGTGTGCCCCCGGGAGACTGGGGGCATTTATTCAATAAAGATATGAAAAAAACAATAAAAGTAGAATTAAACAGAGAAGAATTAAACACTCTCATTAATGGATTAACTGTTAGAGCTTTGAGTGATAACCTTGATGAAGAAGATAAAGCTCTTGGCAGAAAATTATCTAAAGCTGAAAAAGAATTAGAGACAAAATAATATTTGACTTCAATCTAATATTTTAATATTCATTATAAATCGTATTCCTAAGCCTAAAATGAAAAGGTGAGGCTTTCAAAACACCTTATTCTCAATTAACAACGAACGCTAATTTAACTTTAATTTAAGGAGATTTAGTGGGTAAAAATAAAGCTGCTAAAAGCAGTGAAGAAGCATTAACTGAAACATTACAAGAATTAGTAATGATCTGTCCTAATAAAAAAACTTATGACAAGATGACCAGTTTAATGTTTCAGTTGTATTGTGGGAATGACTTTGGTTTAGGAAATTTCAGTTTAGCATTTCTTGACAAAATCGAGGAGTGTTGGCGATCAGGTAGAAAACAAGCTGCTAAAGCTAAAGGTTTAAAACTGGTAGTCACAGATGCGTAACCACGGTGTAATTCCACATCTATATCTTTTCCCACATCGTGGTTATGCTGATGAACAATACAAATCATTCAAAATTAATTGAAGCGTCACTTGACTTTTGTAACTCATTGGACGGCAAGCAACGTACCGAGTTCATTGAGGATGCATTAGATGATTACAAGTGGACCACTTATGTAAGATCTCCTAGAGAGGTACAGAGGCAGTTTCGTGAGTTATTCTCCAAGCTTGTTAAAAACTTTGGGCACTGATATTGCATCAATGGTAATTAACGAGGAAAAGTCTCCAGAACAGAAACTTTTCCAGGCCATAGTATTGCAAGCGTTTGAGGATGCTTTGACTACTCATGGAAGTAAACAGGAGAGTTATTTAAAAAAAGATGCTCATGATTGGTTTTTAGATAATGGCCCTCAGTTTGAAAGTATATGTTGGTACGCAGGTTTTGATCCTGAAATTATAAATGAAAAATATAAAAATTTATTAGAAGAGGGTAAGATAATATTTACTGAACTACAGAAGGACTGGGTTCGGTATCGTGGGTTATATAGGGAGTATCGAGCTGCTAAGACTAGTAGTGAGAGAAGAGAGATAATGTTTAAAATTAATAAAATTAAATAGTCATGGCGGTCTAAAAAATTTCGCTCCTGGGGGAAAACCAGCGAGCAAAGCAAAAATGATGACTAGGAAAAACCCCCAAGAGTGATAAGAGTCTATTAACATAAACCATGTTCTTTATACAACAATACCGGACACCGGACAATTAAATTATACTATATAGATTATACAGACCCCTTATTAATAAAAAGTACCCCAGGGGGTAAAACAGGTGTCCCTGCTGTCCCTATCGGTCTATTAGTAATATGTACCAACGATTTTAGTGTGTTTTAGTGGTGTCCCTGTGGTGTCCCTATGGTGTCCCTAAGGGACACCTCTTGCGGGAACGTTATCGAAAGTTTTTGCTATACTTACTTTTAGTTGAAATAATCTATATAATAAAAATATCATGATGAAAAAATTGCTAGAGAGTGGCTTCAAAGTCACAGCTACCAAAGAAGGCCGTAAAATGGCTAAAGAGGCTTTTCGAAAATTATTTAAAAAACATAAATCAGAGGAAAGAAGAACTAAAAAAACAAAAGGTTTTGTACCAACCATTCCATATAATTTAAAAAAGGCAGATTTGAAGAAAAAAATTAAAGGCACTAAGCTTATAACTCAAGCAGAGATCAAGGCAAATCCTGGCTCAAGAAGAAGAATAATGTTGAGAATTGCGAGAGATAAAAACCAAAAAAGTAAATTCAAAGGGCCAATTATCTATGGTAAAGCATATCAATCAGATAAGGCTGGTAAAAGTTTGCAGATACCTATGATTTCTAAACAACAAAGACGAGACGTACAGGAAGATATATCTCAATCAGTTAGAAAGTTTTTAAAGAAAAAACTTGGAAGAAAAAAAGGTGGTGATATAAAAGTTATGAAGTCAATTGCTAAGAAATTAGATAAAGCTTCAAGAGCTCATAAAGGACAATCAAAAAGATTAAAAAGAATAGTTTCAAAATACGTATAATGGGATTAAAGAAAAAAGAATTAAGAACAGTAGACGATCTGACTCCAAAACAAAAAATGTTTGTGGAGATTTACGTCAAAGACTGGGGATCAATTACCCAAGCCGAAGCTCTTAAACGTGCTGGTTATGTTTGTAAGAATGAAAATGATTATGGTGTGATGGCATCAAGATTATTATCAAGAAAACAAAATCCACATGTTGCTAAATACTTCGACACAAGATTTCAAAGAGAACTTAAAATGTATGAAGGTGATAACCTTCGTAGGTTTAAGAGATTTGATAGACTTGCTGACAAAGCCGAAAAGAAAGATCAATACGCTGCAGCTATAAATGCAGAATACAGATCAGGCCAATTAGCAGGTGCGTTTGTTGATAGAAAAGAAGTTAGAGTAACTGGTTTGGAGGGAATGTCACGTGAAGAACTTGAAAAGAAACTACAAGAGCTTTCCGAAAAAATCGATGGCTACAACGCAAAAACGATCGAAGTTGAGTCCAGCGATGATAAGCAAATTGAAAAAGGCTAGTTGGTCGGAGTGGGTTAAAGTATTCAATGAAGTACATAACTCAACTATGTTCACATCAATCGGTATTATTAAGGTAACTGTGGATGATGAATAAAAAGAAAATATCAATTAATAAAAAATCTAAACATTGGAAGGATAGATTTCCTTTGGTTGAAATAACTTGGCTAGACATTTGTAGCGACTCAGGTTGGCAAAGTATGGACTCACTTACTAAGGCAAAACTTCCTGTTTGTGTAACAAAAGGCCATTTACTGACTCAAAAGAAGGGTATTACAAGAGTGTTTGGAGACTACTCAGAAAACGAAAAAGGAGAGATTGAAGAAATTGGAAATACTACTATAATACCAAATAGTGTTATTGAAAATATTAAAAAACTGATCTAATGCCAAGCGAAAGTTTACTCTGGAAAAAAACCAAAAAAGGACTGACTGATTCATTCCTAACACGAGTAGAATCAACAACAATTAACGGAATCCCTGACATACACGGTGCACATAAGTACGGTGTATTTTGGTTAGAATTAAAATCAGATGAACTCAGTTATCCTGCACTAAATAAGTGGCAGATTGTTTGGATGAACAAATATATTAAAGCTGGTGGTGTCGTATTTATCTTGGAAGAGACCCCCTCGCAGAGGTCTCTTAGACTGTACAGACCGGTGTCCGTGTTCACAGATCCTCGCACTCTGAAGCCCGTTGCCTCGTTCTCGTCTCGTGGTCAATGGCCACGGGTCCAGGAGCAGCTGGAGAAGGAGCTGGTGATGCAGCGTCTCGGGCAATGATCTCGTTCTCGGGACAAACCTCGCTCGTTCTCGTTCACTGGACCAGAGCTGGCCCCTCCTGCAGCTGGTAAGCTGTGGATCCCAGGCACAGCTGAAGCTCGGTGTCGTTTCTCGCCCTCGTTTATTTTCCCTCTTTGTTAGTTAACGGGGGCAAGAAACGGCATCCCCCGTGCAGCTGTTCTCGCTCGTTGTCAAGTATAAAAATCTCGGTGCTCGTTTGAATTTGAGCTGACCATCAGCGCAGTAACTTCAGGACTGGAGCTGTGCAGGAGCTTCTGCTGGTAAAAGCTGTAAAGAAAGGTCTTGACAAATCTCCCATCAGGTCTTATGTAAGGTCTGCGACCCACGTTTACTTCGCTGACATTGTGTTGGAGTAATTACCAAAATAGTCAAGTTGGGCTGTAACGTGGGCGTTAACTAACAAAGGAGGATCTCGATGAAGCTCGAAAAACTAGTAAAAAAAATTAACAAGGAGAATGCGCCACCGGATGGCTGGTCCGCAGCAGATGCTGTCGTGAAGGAAGACAAACCACAGCCTGGTAAGATCTATAGTTTGACTGGCGGGCCCGGCACACCGTCAATTGCAGCTGGTAATACGTGGGCGGAAAGTGTCGTTGAGGAGACTGAAGAATGACGTTCTCGTCAACATTACAGCATGGATCCCAGGAGCTGCTGGTGGCACTGGAGTCTGCAGCGTGAGCTACCTGCTCGGGTACCTGTGTTTGCTTTTACTCTGGCCTTCGGTTACCTTAGCGGTGACTGGCATCCTGGTGCTCTCGCTCGTGGGACTACTATGATGATGCCTCGCTCGTTTGAGTTTGAGCTGGGTCTGTGCAGCGTACTTCAGATTTCAGGAGCTGGGCGCAGGAAGTTCTGATGGTGCCTCGCTCGTTTGAGTTTGAGCTGGGGCATCTGACCCGTGCTTCAGAGTTCAGGGGGGCGCTGGAAACTCTTGTGGTAAGTTTGGTGGTGAGGTCGCTCTTTAGAATGGTTCTAAAATATAATTGTTGCATTGGTCGGTGGGATTTGATAAGACAACGAATCAAACTTAAAAACTAACAAAGGAGTTAATTATGGGTTTAGACCAACACGCACATCTTCGAGGTCATAAGGTAGATTGGGAAAAATACTACTCGGACAACGAAGCTGATAGTAAAGACGAACACGAAAAGGTTTTCGTGTGGAGAAAACACGCTCGACTTCAACAGTTCATGTCGGCAAAGTGGGACGAACAAAACACCACGCACAAACATGAGGGACATCTAGCACATTTGGGATTTAATGCAGATGAAGAAGCACCTGTCTATATAACTGAAAAGGTCGCCAAAGAGTTAGCCGAACAAATAGAAAAAGGTTTCGCTGACTACGAAGCCGAAGATGGTTTCTTCTGGGGACAACAGTTTCAAGAGGAGAGTGTCAAGGAGTACAAAGAACAAGACATCAAGTTCTTGAAGTTCTGTGAACAAGCAATCAACGACAAAAAGGTTGTTGAATATTGGTGTAGTTGGTAATGCCGAAAGATATTAAACGAGGCGACAATGTCGCCTCGCCTCGCTCTCGTAAGAATGGTCAACTTGAACAAGATAAGATGACTGCACAGGTTGAGCAACTGGCAGGACGTTTGGCAGAAATATTAGGCGAGGAATTTATACAAGTAGAGGTTGAACCAATACTCAATAAATTAAATAAAAAAAAGTTAAATTAGCTATTGCAATAAGTATGGGATTTGATAAGACAAGCAAGTATTCATAAGAATACATAACTTAACAAAGAGGTAAAAATGCAAAAAGCCAAAAAGCTAAAGCAAGAAGAAAAAACTGTTGTTCTTGCTTATGCACAACTAAAGCTAAAAGCAAATAGACTATCGAAAGAGTTAGACACAATGAAACAGAATGTAGTTGATGTGTTCGAGAGGTCTAATCAAAACTTAATCATTGTTCAAGATGAACAAGGCAATAGTTTTGGAATACAAAAAATAAATCGTAAGCGTAAGAAATTTGAAACTGCAAATTTCAAAATGCAACACAATGATTTATTCAACAAGTTCTGTACTGAATTAGAATATCAAGAGTACAAAGCAATAGGGGGGAATGATGACAAATAGTCTAATCAATATTGCCCAAGTATTAGCTGAAAGAGTTGGAGAGAAATCTCCAACTCAATTATCTGATATGCTTGTTGACAATGGTACAAAGAAACAACTCAACTATGAGATTATGTTTCAGTTGTTAATGGGGGAATGTGAAAAACACATATTAGAAAACAATGGTAATGTAGTTGTTGATGAGTTTAAGAATAATATCTTAAACAAGTTCAGTACACTCGTACAACAACTAACACCAACACAAGAGTAATCACTTACAAACCAATGGCGCGATTGCGCCATTGGTGTATCTATCGTATAGCAAGGCTCACAATCTAAAACGAATTTCTTTTAAGTAGACAGCACAGCTTTTCGCGTGAGAAGGCACAGCTTTCTGGGACAAAGAGGTTTACAAAGTAGGAAATATAAATACACTAGGGTCCCAAACGGTATGAATATAGAAAATTTAACAGAAGAAGAATTAAAAGATATTATACTGCAAAAGCAATTGCAGTGGATCAAGTTATGCCAGGATAATTTTATTATTTTTGCAGAGACTGTTTGGCAAGATTTTATTTATAGAAAAACAAAGGACCCAAAGAAGTATGGGCACCATCAAATTATAGCGGAAGCTTTTCAAGAAATAGCTGATGGTGATCAAAAGAGGCTCATCATTAATATGCCTCCTAGACATACTAAATCTGAATTTGCATCTTATTTGTTTCCTGCTTGGTTTATTGGAAAGTATCCAAAGAAAAAAATTATGCAGGTATCACACAACGCTGAACTTGCATCAAGGTTCGGTAGTAAGGTTCGTAACTTAATGAACACCAAAGAGTATAAACAAATATTTGGTAATGTTCAGTTAAGAGAAGACTCAAAAGCAAAAGGCAGGTGGGAAACCAATCATGGTGGCGAATACTTTGCAGCGGGAGTTGGCGGTTCTATTACAGGACGAGGGGCCGATTTGCTTATTATAGATGATCCACATACTGAACAAGACTCAATGTCAGATTCAGCAATGGAACGTGCTTACGAATGGTATAGTTCAGGACCCAGACAACGTTTACAACCCGGTGGCCGTATTTGTGTAGTCATGACTCGTTGGGCTACTGATGATTTAACAGGAAGACTCGTCAAAGCACAAAGCGAACCAAAAGCAGATAAGTGGGAAGTAATTGAGTTCCCTGCAATATTACCAAATGATAAACCTGTGTGGCCTGAGTATTGGTCTAAAGATGATTTAGATTCTGTCAAAGCTTCTATCTCAACAAAGAACTGGAACGCTCAATATATGCAGGACCCAACTTCAGAAGAGGGTGCAATCATCAAAAGAGAATGGTGGCAAGATTATGATAAAGATTACCTCCCTAAATTACTTCATGTTATCCAAAGTTATGATACTGCATTTTCTAAAAAAGAAACTGCCGATTATTCTGCTATAACCACCTGGGGGATATTTGAACCAAATGAAGGTTATGAGAAGTGTATAATACTTCTAGATGCAATTAAGGGTCGTTACGACTTTCCAGACCTTAAGAATGTAGCCCTTGAGCAGTATCAATATTGGGAACCAGAAACTGTTATAGTTGAGGCTAAAGCCTCAGGACAACCCCTAATTCATGAGTTAAGACGTGCAGGAATACCTGTAATTGATTATGTACCTGCCCGTGGAAGAGATAAGCATACACGTATAAATACCTGTGCACCTGTATTTGAATCTGGTATGGTATATGCACCTTTAGAAGAACACTGGGCACAGGAGGTTATTGAAGAATGTGCAGCGTTTCCTAACGGTCAGTATGACGACTATGTTGATTCTATGACCCAAGCTGTGTTAAGATATCGACAAGGTGGATTTGTAAGTACCTATTCTGATGATTGGGATGATCCCCCTATAAAATTAGAAAAGGAATATAAATATTATTAGGAGAATTTTATGCCATTGAGAAAAATTGACGAGAGAGAAAAAACAGATGTAGGGAGAAGTACAGATCTAAGGAGAAGAAAGAAAAAAGCTGGACCAGGAGGAACAGCTAGAGATCCGAAAAAGCCAGTTAAACCTCAACCTAGTCCACAAATGGCACAAAAGCCAAGAAGATTAAAAGTCGATCTACTAAAGGGATCTATAGATAAAAATTTAAAAAAAGTTGAAGCCGAAGGCGGTTCTCCAAGATTAATTCAAAAAGGTGAAAGAATGCGTAGAGCCTTAAATAAATCATTTGGAAATGTTCGTAGAAGAAGTGAATATGCATTTCTTACAGGCGGACAAGCTAAGTTAGATAAAAACAACAACAATAAAATTGATGCACAAGATTTTAAAATCTTAAAAGCAGAGAAAGCAAAAGGCAGAGGCATGGGTCTTCAAGATGAAAAGATGAAACCAGGTAAAGTCATGAAAGCTAGAAAAGGTAGAAAGTTTTTTACAGCCAGAGTAACTGGTGACGATGATTCATTTAACAAAAAAATGCAATTACAAAAAGAAGGTGTGATTGATAAAAAAACTGGTGCAGGTAGAGAAAGATTAACTAAAGCTGTTAAATCCGTTAAGTTAGGTAAAAAACTTTTACTTCCAGTTGCAGCAGGCATTGGTGCTGTGCAATATTTAAAAAAGAAAATGAAAGAAAGAAAAGAAGAGCCTAAGAAAAAAATGGGTGGTGGCATGATGCAACGACCTATGCAATATAAAGCAGGCACAATGATCAAAGCCAGAGGTGGCGGAATAGCAAGATCAAAACCGACAAAAATGTATTAGGGGGATAAATGTCCCTTAAGAATATCTTATTAGGGGTAGGCCGTAGGGTATTCGGTAAGAAACCAGATCCATCACCGGCCACCGGAAAATCACAAAAGCTTCTAACCTATGAGGGTCAAGCAGCACAGGACACCGGAAAGAATTTAGCTAAACAAGAGCTTAAAAATCCTCCTGTTGTTTTAAAAAAAACTAATCCATTACATATGGGTGATAAGACTGCACCTGCTTTTGGATCTTCTACATATGATTGGATCATGCGTAAGGGTAGAGGAGAATTTTCTGCAGACGAATGGCTTAACCATTTAACTTCAACAAGAAAAATGAATTTTAAAATCTTTAATAGATCTGCATCTAAAACTGTAAGAGAACCAAAAAGATTTAAATATGATTCAGGACCATTCCAAGGCAAAGAAGTTTTGATTAACAAAGAAGAATTATTCGATTCTAATTTAGCAATATTTAATGAAGCAGGAGATCTTACTGGTGGTTTACTTTACGCAGCTAAAAAATTTGGTTTAAATTTAGATGCTAATCAATTAGGCGCAATGATAAAACTTAATCCTGTAAATAGATTAAGACCAGTAGAATTAGGTATGCCTAAAGGCGCACAAGAAACATTTGATCGTGTTAGTCAAACAGCTGCAGACCAGTTAAAAACAATTAAAAAAAATTATTCATCATCAGTAATTAGAGGATCAGATGAAATTACAGAAGGTATAGATGAAGTAATTTATAAACTCGGTGGTTTAAAAAATAGTGTTGGACGAAAAGAATTAGCAGCTTTTGGTGATGAATTAAAAATGGTAAGAAACAATGCCAGAATGAGACCAGAAGATAGAAAAGTAATTAATAAAGTTTTAGGAGAAGTAAATGAAGCTGCAGCTCCTATGCAAAACTCAAAAACTTTTTATAAGGGTGAATCTAGTTATACTCTTCAAGGGGGTAAAGATTATAGAGAAACTATTTTTATTTTAGATGATCCTATAAAATCAAATAGAAATCCTTTTAATCGTGGTGGACATTTCAATGAGGTTTTACCAGCAGAAGCAAATAATTTATATCATATTAGATTTGATACAAGGTTCACACCAGAAGGTAAGAAAGTATTCATGATAAATGAAATACAATCTGACGTAAATCAATCAGTTGCAAAAGGTTTATCAAAAGCAAAACAATTGTCTGGGGAAAGTAGAACAAATCCATTCCAAGCAGATATTGAGATGAATTTACTTTCACAAAACAGAAGTAAATTAATGGACGAAATAAGTGAGGCAACTTTAAAAAGACAACCAATAAAAGTGAATGCTCTTACAAAAGAAATGAGAGATATACAAACTAAAATGGATAATGTATTTCGTAGCTCTGGAAGAAAAGACTTTGATTACTTTCCATTGGTTGAAGCAGACGCTTATGGTGATCATGCATTAAAGTATCTTGTTCAAAAAGCAGCAAGAGAAGGAGTTGATTATGTAGCCGTTGCTCCTTTTAATAAGTTAAGTTTTAGACAAGGGTATAAGGCAGGTAACGAAAGATTTTATGGATACGCGACTGGTAAAGGAATAGACAAAAAAGGAAAAGCTGTAATGCCAGATCTTATGAAGAGGTTAGCTACTTTTTACAATTCAAAAGCTGGCCCAACAAAACTAACGTTGTCTGATCCAAAATTAACTTATAAAAGTGTTTCTACTGAAACATTTAAATATCCTGATAAACATTCATTAAGTGGTAAATCAATCAAAAACACATTTCATGAAGATGCAGTTGCAAATCCTAAGAAAGGCTATAAGCTAATTCAGGACGGAGATCCGAGGTTGTATTTTGATGCTTTTGCTATTAAGGTGAACCCATTAATGAGGAACACTCAAAAAACTTACAAATCCCAAGGCGGACTTGTAGTAGATATATTTAAACCAATAAGGTACAATTAAAAATGGCTGTAGAAAAGAATAATGAAATCATCGAAGAAGAAGCAAAGGTAGAAGAGGTTGTCGAACAACCTGAGGGATTACCTGTTGATGTTCAAGTAGAAGGTGAAGAAGTTATGGAGGAGGCTCCTAACGATGACTTCAATGCAAATCTTGCAGAAGACATGGACGAGAGAACTCTTAGAACTATGGCATCTGAGCTTACTCAAGAATACAAAAAAGATAAAGGTTCAAGAAAAGATTGGGAAGATGCTTATATTAAAGGTTTAGATTTATTAGGAACTAAATATATAAAT